>ERZ724527.85-NODE-85-length-42331-cov-7.295510_pt1 | contig 42331 bp, 40 predicted proteins | sample MGYA00376060_ERZ724527 | MGnify/ENA primary metagenome ERZ724527 (study PRJEB28724, sample SAMN07190886) | activated sludge metagenome | isolation source: activated sludge of sewage treatment plant in Hong Hong | place: USA: Christiansburg, Virginia | collected...
TGAATTTGAAAACCTGCGCGGCCAGCATCCCCAAACGTTGATCTACAATATTTTCACCATGGAAACGATGGAGTTTCGTGCGGTATTCAAGAAAGAGAAAGGCTGGGTTGGCGTATTTATGCGCGTGTTTTTTGAGTGGCTGTTTGATCTTGGCTATCGCCTGAAATTCAAGAAACGTAGTCGGCGATTGACTCTGGGAAATTCTGTTGCAGGTTCGCTGCGAAAATCCATGCTGGATAGAAAAATTCCGTTGTGGCTTAACTGCGGTCTGAAAGAGCTGATCGTAGAAGACGGAAAAGTTGTGGGTGCTGTTGCCGAGAAAAATGGCCAGCCATTTCGTATTCGCGCTAAAAAAGGTGTAATCCTGGGTGCTGGTGGATTTGAAAGAAACCAGCAAATGCGTGAACAATATTTGCCAGGCCCTACCCATACGTCGTGGACAACAGGTTCCCCTGGTAATACCGGTGATGCGCATCGCGCCGGCATCTCGATCGGTGCGGATATAAAATTTATGGATGACGCATGGTGGGGGCCAACTGTCGTGGTGCCGGGCGAAGCGCAGGCGCGCATGATGATTGTTGAAAAATCATTGCCAGGCTGTGCTTTTGTCGACATGAACGGTAAACGTTATACCGACGAAGCGGCTCCGTATATTACGGTTGTGCAGGATATGTACAAACGTGAGCGTGAGGGTACGCAAGCAGTGCCTTCGTGGATGATTTTCGGCAAGGACTACCGTGAGAAATATCCATGCGGCCCTGTGTTTCCTGGCGAGATGATGAAAGACACTGGCTTTATGGGTGTGCCGCCGGAACTGTGGGATTCTTATATTTTCAAGGCAGAAACGGTGGAGGAGTTGGCGCAAAAGATTGGCATCAGCAATGTTGCCAACCTGAAGCAAACGATTGTGAATATGAACGAGTATGCGAAGACAGGTAAGGATCTCGAGTACGACAAAGGTGGTAATGAGTACGACCGTTTTTATGGCGATGACCAGACCGGTTTCCCTAACCCATGTTTGATGCCAATCGAAGCGCCTTACTATGCAGTAAAAGTCCATGCGGGCGAACTGGGTACAAAAGGCGGCTTGAATGCCGATGAAAAAGCACGAGTGCTGGATAAAGAAGGCAAGGTGATTCCCGGCCTGTATGTTATCGGCAATAACTCTGCTGCATTGATGGGGCCAACCTATGCGGGAGCAGGTTCTACTATCGGCCCAGCTATGACATTTGGTTATATCGCTGCCGATGATGTAATGGGCAAGTAGCCGTTGACTTCCGCTACCTTTCATTCTGGTCTGCGCGCATTGAACGAGGAGTTCAGTTACCGCGCAGATTGTATAGAGGGGACTGTGCCGGATTGGTTGCGCGGGACATTTTTCCGTAACGGTCCCGGTCGGTTGGATGTGGGGGGCGAAAAGTTTGGCCACTGGTTCGATGGCGATGGTCTGATTTGCAAATTTTCCTTTCGTGCTGACGGCGTACATTTTGCTAATCGATTTGTGCGCACGCCAAAATTCTTGCGTGAAACAGCGTTAAACAGAATTGATTGCAGGGGATTTGGCACACAACGCCCCGGCGGCTTACTGGCCAATTTTTTGCGACCGCCCGCCAATCCCGCCAATACCAGTATTGTTTGGCACGGAGGGCATTTATTGGCCCTGAACGAAGGCGGTCGTCCATTTGCGTTGGATCCGGATTCGCTCGAAACGCTGGGTGAGTTTGATTATTCCGGTGAATTATCACAGTTCAATATGTTCAGCGCGCATGGAAAAATTCATCCGCGTAGCGGGCAGTACTTTAATTTTGGCATGAGCATTGCTGGCATTAACCGGCAGGGTATTCAGCCAGGCTTGTCGATTTACCGTATCTCACCTTCTGGCAAGCTGGAAAAAAAGAAAACTATTTCTGTAGACTGTTTTCCGTTTTGTCATGACTTTGCCTTGACTGACAAACATGCTGTGTTTTTTCTCAGTTCGATCCGTGTCGAACATCTAGGCAAGATTATCCTGGGTTCGCGCACCATGGCAGATTGCACGCACTTTGATGCCTCTGCCCCCATGCAGATTATTGTGGTTGATCTGGATTCGCTGGACGTAGTGTTGCGAACCCAGACAGCGCCGGGTGCGGTCGTACATTTTGGGAATAGTTGGGAAGACGACAGATATATACATATAGATGCCATGTTTATCGATAACTTTGACGCCAACGACAAACTGAAAGATATATGGCATGCCGATGCGCTGGGGGGTGGAAAATTTATCCGTTATAAGGTCGAACTGGCAAGTGGCTCAACAGTGGCTGCTCCGGTCTGCGATGTTGAATGTGAATTTCCGCAATGGGATAACCGTAAAACAGGAAGTCCGCACCGTTTGATTTATGCGGCAGCGGTGCTGCAAGGCGACAACTCTTTTTTTAATGGCCTTGTGCGCGTTGATGTAGAGGATGGTGGTATGCAAGTGATTAAACTACCAGCCGGTTGTTTTGCGTCGGAACCTATGTTTGTTGCCAGACCCGGATCCTCTGCAGAGGATGATGGCGTGCTGCTGGATGTGGTGTATAACGCTACATCACAAAATAGCGAGTTGTGGGTTATGGATGCTGCGAAAATTTCTGATGTGGTAGCGAAGGTTATGTTGCCGCACCACATTCCCCATCAATTCCATGGCTGTTTTACTAACCAGTTATTTTGATGCTATGGCCAGCATTGCTGGCGCGGTGTTTTTCTTTAAGTTGGCTGTAATTGTTTGCGCCGTATACAAAAAAAGATTTTTCCTTCTCTGTGAGAGCCCTGGCCTGTTTGGTTGGGCTGCCTACATACAGAAAACCGCCCTCAAGTTTCTTGCCCGGCGGCACCAGGCTGCCGGCAGCAATCACCACATCGTCTTCAATGATGGCGCCATCCATGACGATGGCGCCGATGCCTATCAAAACACGACTACCGATGGTGCAGCCATGCAAGACAGCACGATGACCGACTGTGACATCATCACCTAATGTCAGGGGATGGCCTTCTGGTTCATAAGTGCTGGCATGCGTGATATGTAACACCGAGCCGTCCTGAATGCTGCAGCGCGCTCCAATCCGTATTCTGTGCATATCCCCACGAATCACAGTATGTGGCCACACAGAACAGTCATCGCCGAGATGAACATCTCCAATCACGGCGGCCATCGGGTCGATATAAACGCGTTCCCCCAGTGTAGGTGTTATGCCTTCATGTGGACGGACGTTGAAATGTTCACCCATGATGTACTCCAGTGAATAATGGCAGGGGATATAATAGCGCTTCTTCCCTGATGTTGATGAAGTCGCATGAATTCTGGCCGCATAGATAATCCTTTATTACTCGATGAGGTATTACCGCGTTTTCCGGCGATCAGGCCTGAACATGTCGAGCCGGCCATTCGGGCTATTGTTGAAGACAATCTGAGGGCTATCGACCTTCTGTTACAGAATCCGGCGCCTGATTGGAAATCGCTTGTTCATCCGTTGCATAACCTGAACGATCGTCTTGAGAAGGCATGGGCACCGGTCAGTCATATGAATGCGGTAGTCCAGAGCGAGGCATTTCGCGCGGCGCATGATGCCTGCCTTCCATTGCTATCTGATTATCACACTCGGCTGGGGCAGCATGCGGGTTTGTTTGATGCATTCCATAAAATAAGGAGTAGTAATGATTTTTTTGCATTGGGTGTGGCGCAGAAAAAATCTATAGACAATGCCTTGCGTGATTTTCGATTGTCAGGTGTTGATCTTTGTGAGGAAAATAAAAAGCGTTTTGCTGAAATCAGTGCCAGGCTATCTGAATTGAGTAGCTGTTTTTCAAACAATGTGATGGATGCAACACGCGCATGGAAAAAGTTGGTCCAGGATGCTGATGAACTGGCCGGGCTGCCAGAGACCGCGAGGAATGTGGCGAGAGCGCAGGCGGCTGAAAAAAACCAGCAAGGTTTTTTGTTGACGCTGGATGCTCCCTGCTACATTGCGGTAATGACGTATGCAGATGATCGTGATTTGCGCAAGGAAATGTATGAAGCGTATGTCACGCGTGCGCCTGACAATGCTGGCATTATTGACGAAACGCTTGCATTGCGTGTTGAACTATCAAGGCTACTGGGGTTTTCTGATTATGCCGAGTATTCCCTGGCTACCAAAATGGCAGAGTCACCGCAGCATGTTTCTGATTTTCTCTGGCAACTGGTGGATCAGTCCAGGTCTGTTGCATTGGCTGAGTTTGGCGAGTTGAAAGAGTTTGCGCTGGAAAAATTTGGCTTGAGTGACCTGCAGAGCTGGGATGTTGCATGGTTATCTGAAAAACTGAGGGAGGAGTCCTATGCGGTAGATCAGGAGCAGTTGCGCCAGTATTTCCCCCTGCAGCGTGTTTTGAATGGTTTATTCCTGGTTATCAAGCGTTTGTTTTCTGTGGATGTTGTCAGGAATCTTGAGGTAGATCTCTGGCATGCTGATGCGGAGGCTTATAGTGTTTTGCGCAATGGCCATGTCATTGCCAGATTTTATCTGGATCTCTACGCGCGTGATAACAAGCGTGGTGGCGCATGGATGGGCGATTGCCGTGTTCGGCGATTACTTGATGATGGGTCAATCCAGTTACCGGTGGCATTTCTGGTCTGTAATTTTATGCCGCCATCAAACGAGCAGCCTTGCTTGCTGACGTTTAGTGATGTGACTACGCTGTTTCATGAGTTTGGCCATGGCTTGCACCATATGCTGACGCAAGTTGATTGTGCACCTGTTTCGGGTATCAATGGTGTTGAGTGGGATGCCGTAGAGTTACCAAGCCAGTTTCTAGAGAACTGGTGCTGGCAAAAAGAAGTCATTCCCTTGATTTCGTCGCATTTCAGGACAGGTGATTCTTTGCCGGTGGATATGCTGGACAAGATGCTGGCTGCCAAAAATTTTCAGTCTGGCATGCAGATGTTGCGCCAGCTTGAGTTTGCATTGATTGATTTCCTGTTGCATTGGCGGCCGGAAGAAGGCTGTTCGGTGCAGTCTGTGATAGACACTGTCAGGGAAAAAACGGCGGTATTGTATCCGCCGTCATTCAATCGTTTCCAGAATAGCTTCAGCCATATTTTTGCTGGCGGGTACGCTGCCGGCTACTACAGTTACAAGTGGGCGGAGGTGCTTTCTGCCGATGCGTTTTCTGCCTTTGAGGAGAGCGACATTTTCGATGATGCGACAGGCCATCGCTTTCTTGTGGAGGTGCTTGAAAGGGGCGGCACCGAAGATGCGATGAGCCTGTTCAGGCGTTTCAGGGGTCGCGACCCCAGCGTTGATGCGCTCTTGCGCCATGCAGGCCTTGCTGGGCAAAGGGAGGTCGCATGAGTCTGTTGCCGGACACGCCCAAGCGGTTTATTGCCGGTGCCAAGTGCCCGCAATGCCATGCTGTGGACAAAGTTGTCATGTTTCGCAGGGGTGGTGTTCAGTATCAAGCCTGTGTTAGCTGTGGGCACCAGGAGGAAATGGTCTTTGAGAAGAATTTTCGTGAGCTTGAGACGCGGGTCAACCGGACTGCTGACGAGAGGCGCGATGAGACGGCGGTGGTGCGTCTTGTTGATCCTGACTCCGGAAAGTCAGGCTGACGGTGTTTCTCCCTTCGATTAATGACGTTTTTTTCACGTGTGCCTGTTTACCCCATGGGGGGGGGTGTCTATAATTGCGACGCTTTGTCGCACCCCTCTCGCGTGCGCATCACTCTTTTAATTTTATAACGACGGAGAATAAGGGCATGCATTCCAAAGCAAAAAGGCTGCTAACGCTCTTGCTTGGCCCTGTGCTGTCGCTGGCGGTTTCTGCCAGTTGGGCAGACTTGGTTGATCGCAGCACAGTCAATATGTCACCGGGTGCCACGGCACTGGGCCTCGACATCTATAACCTGCACATGCTGGTTATCTGGATTTCAGTAGGTATCGGTGTGGCGGTATTCGCCGTGATGTTTTACTCCCTGATAGCCCACCGTAAGTCCCAGGGACATCAGGCGGATCACTGGCACGAGCACCTGGGTGCAGAGCTGGCCTGGACCCTTATCCCTTTTGTCATTCTTGGCTTTATGGCCTGGCCTGCGATACAGACCTTGCTGAAGGTCTATGACACAGACGAGCCTGCCATAGATATCGTTATCACCGGGTACCAGTGGAAGTGGAAATACGATTATCTGGGTGAGGAGGGCGTGAGCTTCTTTTCTAACCTGGCTACCCCGCAGGAAGAGATTCAAGGCAAAAAAGAGAAGAGCGAGTTCTATCTGCTGGAAGTGGATGAGCCTATTCATATCCCTGTGAACACCAAGGTACGCTTTCTAATTACCGGTAATGATGTTATCCATTCTTGGTGGGTGCCTGAACTCGCTGTGAAGAAAGATGCTATTCCCGGCATCATGAACGAAGCTTGGACCAGGGTCGAAAAAGTCGGCATTTATCGCGGCCAATGTGCGGAGTTATGTGGCAAGGATCATGGCTTCATGCCGATTGTGGTGGTGGTGGAAGAACAGGCTGATTATGACAAATGGCTGAATGGCAAAAAAACAGAAGCCAAAAAGCTGCGTGAGCTCATGGCGCAGACTTTCACGCTGGAACAGCAGATTGAACGCGGCAAAAAGGTCTACGATGCGTCCTGCGCAGCCTGTCATGGCGCCAAGGGTGAAGGTGGCGTAGGCAAGCCGATTGCGGGCAGCCAGATTGCTACCGGTCCTGTTGATGGGCATCTCAAGGTGGCTGTAAACGGGGTTCCAGGTACTGCGATGCAGGCATTTGGCGGCATCCTGAATGATGTTGATATGGCGGCGGTGGTGACATACCAGCGCAATGCCTTTGGCAACAATATGGGTGACACGCTGCAGCCTGTTGACGTGTACAAGTTCAAGAATGCGAAGTGAGGGGTAGATAACAATGGCACACGGTCCAGCTAAAGGTTTGAGCCGGTGGTTGTTTACCACCAACCACAAGGACATCGGTTCGATGTACCTGTGGTTCAGTTTTGCAATGTTTATTCTGGGCGGTTCTTTCGCGATGGTTATTCGCGCGGAGCTGTTTCAGCCCGGTATGCAACTGGTTGAACCCAATTTCTTCAACCAGATGACTACTATGCACGGTCTGGTGATGGTGTTTGGTGCCATCATGCCTTCTTTCGTCGGTCTGGCGAACTGGATGATCCCGTTGATGATTGGTGCGCCGGATATGGCGCTGCCACGCATGAACAACTTTTCATTCTGGTTGTTGCCGTTTGCTTTCCTGATTCTGGCATCGACTATGTTCATGGTCGGCGGCGCGCCCAATTTCGGCTGGACTTTCTATGCTCCGCTGTCCACCACCTATGCGCCTCCGTCTGTGACTTTCTTTATCTTTGCAGTGCACGTGATGGGTGCTTCTTCCATCATGGGCTCGATCAATATTATCGCCACAGTGCTGAATATGCGCGCACCTGGCATGACATTGATGAAAATGCCGCTGTTCGTCTGGACCTGGTTGATCACTGCATTCCTGTTGATTGCTGTTATGCCGGTACTCGCTGGCGCTGTCACCATGATGTTGATGGATATTCACTTCGGCACTTCATTCTTCAGTACTGCGGGCGGTGGTGATCCGGTGTTGTTCCAGCATGTATTCTGGTTCTTTGGACACCCTGAGGTTTACATCATCATCCTGCCAGCTTTCGGTGTGGTTTCGCAGATCATTCCTACGTTCGCGCGCAAACCCCTGTTTGGCTACAGCTCGATGGTTTATGCAACAGCATCCATTGCATTCTTGTCGTTCATTGTGTGGGCTCACCACATGTACACAGTGGGCATGCCGATTGCTGGTGAAATGTATTTCATGATTGCCACCATGCTGATTGCGGTGCCGACCGGTGTGAAAGTATTTAACTGGGTAGCCACTATGTTCCGTGGTTCTATCAGTTTTGAAACGCCAATGTTGTTCTGTATTGCCTTTATTGTTTTGTTTACCACTGGCGGCTTTTCTGGCTTGATGTTGTCGCTGGCTCCATCAGACTTCCAGTATCACGACAGTTATTTTGTTGTAGCGCATTTCCACTATGTCATGGTGGCTGGCGCTGTGTTCTCGATGTCAGCAGCAGTGTATTACTGGCTGCCCAAGTGGAGTGGCCGGATGTACTCCGAAGCGATGGGTAAAACGCATTTCTGGATTTCTTTCATCGGCTTCAACCTGACGTTTTTCCCACAACACTTTGTTGGTCTAGCAGGCATGCCCCGCCGTATTCCTGACTACAACCTGATTTTTGCCGATTGGAACATGGTTTCGTCGATTGGCGCATTCATTTATGGATCATCACAAATACTGTTCCTGTTCAATGTGGTTCGCACTGTAGTGGCTGGAAAGCCGACAACGGAAGCAAAAACCTGGGACGGCGCGGAAGGTCTGGAGTGGACAGTGCCAAGTCCAGCTCCTTACCATACATTCAGCGTTCCCCCGCAAGTAAAGTAAGGGAGAAAAAGCCAGCCTGATGGCAAATGTAGACAAAGAAGGCGACCGTTTTATCGTCGTAAAGCTGCTGGGTTTGACAGCAGTCATGTTTGCGTTTGCCGTGTGGGTCATGCCGCCATTTTATTATTTGCTATGTGATTTGTTGGATATCGACTACCGGACCAACGACAAGGCATATGAGGCAGAGGCAGTACAGGTAGACCGGTCGCGCGCTGTGAAAGTACAGTTTGTCGCTTCCAATAATGAAGGCATGCAGTGGGAGTTCCGTCCAAACGAAGTCCGTATGGAGGTACACCCGGGTGAAGTCGCCAGAACATCGTTCTTTGCGCGAAACCCGACAGGAAAGCAGATGGTGGCACAAGCAGTGCCCAGTATTTTGCCTACCAAGGCTGCTGAGTATTTTCACAAGACCGAATGTTTCTGCTTTAACCAGCAGATACTGGAGGCGGGACAGGCGGTGGATATGCCGTTGGTGTTCATTGTTGATCAGGCGTTGCCTGCCGACATTCACACTATCACCCTGTCTTATGCGTTGTTTGATGTAACGGATGCCAAGAAGCCCGATGCAACGCCAGCGCCAGACAAGAATGCAGCTCAGCAACCTCCCAAGGGTTGAGAGTTGGTAAAGATTACAAACAAAAAGTCATAACTGGAGAGCAATTATGGCAAGCGAACACGGTCAGTCGACCTACTATGTGCCAGAGCAGAGCAAGTATCCTTTTTTTGCATCCATTGGCATCGCGCTCATGTTGGTGGGTGTTGCAACCTGGCTGAATGATTTGCATGCCAATCGCCCGGGCAGCCCCGCTATTTTGATAGGCGGCTTTCTGGTTGTGGCGCTGGTGTTGTTTAACTGGTTTGGCACAGCCATTCGTGAAAATAACCAGGGCATGAATAGCCCGCAGTTGAAACGCTCTTACCGCATCGGTATGCAGTGGTTCATTTTTTCAGAAGTCATGTTCTTTGCAACGTTTTTTGGTGGATTGTTTTATGTTCGTCAATTGGTTGGCCCGTGGTTGTCAGGTGAAGGTGTTGGTCATTTTACTAATACGTTGTTGTGGAATGGGTTTCAATTCAGCTGGCCTATGATGGAAACCCCGCAACAGGCTGTGGGTGGCGTGGCGAACCAGTTGATAGCAAACAATGGTGTTTTTGCTGGCCCAGAAAAGAATATGTCATGGCCGGGTGTTGCCAATGCGGCGCATTGGTTGCCACTTTGGAACACTATTTTGCTGGTCACTTCGTCTGTAACTTGCGAATTTGCACACCACGCACTGAAAGCCGACAAGCGCGGCATGTTTAAATTCATGCTGGGAGTGACGTTAGTGCTGGGTTTTACTTTCGTATATTTGCAGGGTGTGGAATACCACGAAGCCTATACCGAAATGGGTCTGACGCTGAAGAGTGGTATTTATGGCACCACGTTTTTCATGCTGACCGGCTTCCATGGCTTTCACGTTTGCCTGGGTGCCTTCATCTTGTTGGTCATGTTCCTTCGTGCCCTTAAAGGTCACTTCAACAAGGACGACCATTTTGGTTTTGAAGGTGCATCATGGTATTGGCACTTTGTCGATGTGGTATGGCTGTTCCTGGTGGCTGTTGTATACGTATTCTGATGAGCTGCCGGAAACATTAAAGAAAAAGGCCCGCGTTGCGGGCTTTTTTGTTTGTTCGTTATTGCTGGGATTGTTGGACAGTGGGCGGCTGGTTCCATGGAGCGCCAGATTTCAGTTTCCCCGTGTAAAATCCGTATACCATGGCCAACAACAGCGCTACCGCCAGACTTGCCCGAATAACCAGGCGATGGAATGTGCGCCGGGAATCAGGTGCACCGTTGTCTTTGAATAACACATACAGCCCATTGAACAGGCTGACAGCCATCAGAAACATTAACAGCAGGATCAGCGCCTTGAGTTGTGGTTCAGACATGTGTACTCCGATAATTGTAAAAGGGCGACAGTATACCGCCGCTTATCAGGTTGGTCGCAGCTGAGAATGAGCCGCAACTTCCATTTTGAATGGCGCACCGCGCTTCTGGCCGCTATTTTGTTGCCAGTCATGATCAGCCTTGGCTTCTGGCAATTGCGGCGCGCAGACGAGAACCGCGAATTGATGCGTATGGCTGAGCAGCGGCGGCAGCTGCCGCCCTTGGCGTTAACTGGATCGATAGTAGGTCAGTTGGGGCAGGGCACTGCTGATGAAAAAGTGCAGCGTTGGCACTTGCAACAGGTCTCGGTCCAGGGGCAGTGGCTGGACAGGGTATTCCTGCTGGAAAACCAGCTGCACGAAGGCCGTAATGGATATCACGTCATTGGCGTGATGAGGCTGGACGAGGGCAGGCATGTGCTTGTCAATCGGGGGTGGATAGTTGCCCCGGCACTGCGCAGTGATTTCCCCGTCGTACCTGCTACTGTGCCTGCTGCTGTTGAGTCTGGGGAGCTGTATGTTTCTTCGCAAGTATTACAGGAGAATCCTGTATATGCAGAGAATGGCTGGCCGCGCAGAATAGGCAAGCTCAGCGTGCCGGGTCTGGCGCATGAGTTGGGTTTTGATGTATTGCCCGTGATATTGCGGTTAAGGGAGGGCTCGCCGTCTGCGCTGGTAACACAATGGCCTGTGGTCAATATTGCGCCTGAAAAAAACATAGCATATGCCATTCAGTGGTTTGCTATGTCAGTGGCATTGGTCCTGTTTTATCTGTTCCTGTCTTTTCGCCGCGAGACGAAAAGTGATGTTATAAATGAGGTTACACATGGCTGAAACATCCCCACCTGCCAATCCCGTACGCTCCCGGTATTTGTTGTTGCTGTTAATGTTGATCCCGATTGCTGTAGTGGTGTTGGCGACATTGGTGTTCTATACCCGCATCGGTATGCCTGATGGCACAAGGAATAAAGGCATCCTGATCACTCCTCCATTGCAAATTAATGGAATTGGATTAAGAGACGCACAATCTGCCGAGTATCAGCTGGATGGATCGAAAGACCAGCTGTGGACTTTTCTTGTCGCGCATCCTGCTAGCTGTGATGAAATATGCCGGAAACATTTCTGGGAAATCAGACAGACAAGAACGGCACTGGGCAAATACCAGAGCCATATTCGACGTGTATGGCTAGTGACAGAAGGGGCTATTGATGTGGCGACGCAGCAGTGGTTGGCACAGGAGCATGCAGATGTCAGCGTGTTATATGTAGACGGCGCGCGCTGGCAAAGTTTATTGCGACAATCACCTGAAGGCATTTCCAGCGATGCCAAAGCAGTATTTTTTCTGGTGGATCCGCGAGGCTTTGTGATGATGTATTACACGCCAGAAGATACTTACAAGGATGTTATCACCGATATGAAATTCCTGTTGAAAGGAGTTGAGTGATTTATGCAACGCAAAGCGGGGTTTTATCTGGCAGTTTTTGCATTCTGTATTGCTGTGATTGTTGTTGTGTTAGGGGCGTTTACGCGGCTGGTTCACGCAGGTCTCGGATGTCCGGATTGGCCAACTTGCTATGGGCATTACTGGGTGCCAAATACGGCAGAAGAAATTCATGTAGCAAACCAGGTGTTTATTGAAACACCGGTGCAAACTGAAAAAACGTGGCCAGAACAGATCCACAGAATTTTTGCGTCCAGCCTTGGTTTGTTAATGATTGCATTGGTAGTTATTGCTATTCGTAATAGAAAAATTGAAAGCCAGCCGCTAAAACTGCCAATTTTTATGCTGGGCTTTGTTGTGTTGCAAGGCCTGTTTGGTATGTGGACAGTTACCTTGTTGCTGTGGCCACAAGTTGTCACTTTGCATCTGCTAGGTGGCTTTACTACTTTGTCATTGCTATGGCTTTTATTGCAACGGCTTGGAAACTTTGGCTGGCGAGTGGATCAGGTCTCCTTTGAGGCAATCAGTAAATTACGGGGACTGGCAGTGGTGGGGTTGCTCGTCGTTATTTTACAGATCGCATTGGGTGGATGGACAACATCCAACTATGCCGCCCTGGCCTGCGCAGATTTGCCTACTTGCCATAATGAATGGTTGCCGCCCATGGACTTTGCGGCCGGGTTTGATTTTTTTCAAAAAATTGGCCCGAACTACCTTGGCGGACAGATGGATAATCAGGCGCGCACAGCCATTCATTTTTTGCATCGCGTTGGCGCGATTGTAACGACAGGTATGCTGCTTTTCCTGGCTGTCTCCCTTTTCCTTACTCGAGCCAGAGTTGCACGCTCTATGGCTTGCCTGTTGTGTGCGGTACTATTGACCCAGGTGGCGCTGGGTTTGAGTAATGTGTTTTTTGCCTTGCCTTTGCCTGTTGCTGTGGCCCACAACGCGTTTGGGGCGATGTTGTTGCTGGTTATGGTCACCCTTAATCATCGCATCTTCACTATGCAGCTCGCGCGTTGATGCTGGAGAATAAATGTTATGAGTGACGTATTGATACCAGCGCGCGCAATTTGGCGTGATTATCTGGAACTATGTAAGCCTAATGTAGTTGCCTTGATGATCATGACATCTGCAATTGGCATGTTGCTGTCTGTGCCTGGAATAGTGCCATGGCAAATTATGGTTTTCGGCAATCTGGGTATCGCGCTTTGCGCTGCTTCAGCGGCGACAGTGAATCACATGGTCGATCGCCATATCGATTTGAAGATGGCGCGTACCATCAATCGCCCTGTTGCACAGGGACGCATCGGTGATAAACAAGCGGTCGCATTTGCGTGCTTGCTGGGCGCAGCAGGCATGATTGTTTTAAAAGTTTTTACTAACAATCTCACCATGTGGCTAACCTGTGCGGCATTGATCGGGTATGCATTTATCTATACCAGCTTCCTCAAGCGCGCAACGCCACAAAATATTGTGATCGGTGGTTTGGCCGGTGCAGTTCCCCCGTTGTTGGGGTGGACAGCGGTGACGGGTCACGTGCATCACAATGCCTTGCTACTTGTGCTGGTTATTTTTGCCTGGACGCCGCCCCATTTCTGGGCTTTGGCTATTCATCGACGTGAAGATTATGCGAAAGCAGAGATACCCATGATGCCAGTCACGCATGGCAATAAACTGACGGCGTTACATGCGGTGCTTTATACCTTTATGCTGATTGCTATTACGTTATTGCCTTTTGCAACGCGTATGTTTAATTGGCTGTATCTGGCTGGTGCATTGGTATTGGGTGCTGGTTTCTTGTATTGGTCTGTGCAGTTATATCGTGAGAAGCCTGGCGCAGGAATGGAAACATTCAAATACTCGATTATTTACCTGATGGCATTGTTTGTGATGATGCTGCTGGATCATTACCTGTTGCCACAGGCCCAACCATTACAATTATTGCATTGAGCCACATGACATGAACGAAAAACTTCGTATGAAGGCGACTATCGCTACGCTTCTGGTGTTCATGACGATTCTTGTTGCCGGGTTTGTATATCGCATGATGCAGCCGGTTATATTTAGCAAGGCGAAAATGGAAACATATGGCGGCGTTTTTTTTGATAAGCCGCGGATATTTCGTGATCCTGTTCTTGTAGACCAGAACGGAAAATCGTTCAACAAGCAGTCGTTTGAAAAAAAATGGACGCTGGTTTTTTTCGGATTTACCTATTGCCCGGATATTTGCCCGACCACGCTCGGTATACTCAACAAATTTTATAGTGAATTACAGAAAGCCGGGGATGCTGATCAGGTGCAGGTAGTGATGGTGTCTGTTGATCCTGCGCGTGACACGCCTGACAAGCTCCGTGACTATACCGCTTACTTCAATCCGGCATTTATTGGAGTAACAGGCGATTACATGGAGTTGGTCAAGTTTGCAGGTGACCTGAACTCGGGGTTTACCAAGGTTCCGATGGAAAGTGGCAATTATCTGATGGAGCACAGCGGAAACATTACAGTGATCAATCCTCGTGGCGATTACCACGGATTTTTTAAACCACCGTTTGATCCGCTGCGCTTGCGTCTGGCATTTAGTTCAGTCAGAGAGCAATACAAGCGAGATTTTGGCGAATAATTTCAAACCCTGCCGGCTTACATGAACCCCAGTTTTTTCAGCTGGGCTTCCATGTCTGCCCAGCTCCAGTAAGCACTCATTGCTGTGATCTTGCCTTCGTCATTGACGTCATAGATAGCAATCATGTCGACTGCAGTTTTGCCCTTGCCCATATCATTGATGGCGGTCTGGTGTACTGCGCAGCTGTGGCTACCACTGGGAATGCGTGTGTGAACATTGATAGTCAGATTGGATGGCCCGATGACCGTATCCCAGAACTTTGCGATACCGGCTTTGCCGCGATGCCCTTCGCCGCTGGCATCAAAAGGTGATTTTCCTACAGGATCTTTCACTATGGCATCGTCTGCATATAACGCTAACCAGCCTTCGCGGTCACCTTTCATCGCAAGGGTGATGGACTGGATATTGGCTTGAACTGCCAGATTAATATTGTCGCTGCTCATTGATTATTCCTCATGTGCAAAAAGTATACGTGGTGGAAAAATAGTTTCAACTTAATCCAAGTTCCTGCCATAGCGCATCGACGCGCTGTTTGACCTCATCTGTCATCGCAATTGGTTTGCCCCATTCGCGCGTTGTTTCGCCGGGCCATTTGTGTGTGGCATCGAGTCCCATTTTCGAACCGAGCCCGGAAATGGGTGAGGCAAAGTCAAGATAATCAATCGGTGTGTTGTCAACCAGCACGGTGTCGCGAATCGGATCCATGCGCGTGGTAATCGCCCACACAACATCTTTCCATTCGCGTGCATTCACATCATCGTCAGTGACGATTACAAACTTGGTGTACATAAACTGGCGCAAGAAACTCCATACGCCCATCATCACGCGTTTTGCGTGACCCGGATATTGTTTCTTGATGGTCACGACAGCCAGACGATACGAGCAACCCTCTGGCGGCAAATAGAAATCGGTGATTTCGGGAAACTGTTTTTGCAACAGCGGAACAAATACTTCGTTCAGTGCCACGCCCAGAACTGCTGGCTCATCCGGTGGTCGGCCAGTGTAGGTGCTGTGGTAGATCGGATTGTTTCTGTGAGTAATGCGTTCAACAGTGAATACAGGGAAGCGATCCACTTCATTGTAGTATCCTGTGTGATCGCCAAACGGGCCTTCATCGGCCATGTCGTCAGGGTGAATCACGCCTTCAAGAATAAATTCTGCACTGGCGGGAACTTGTAAATCATTTCCAATACTTTTAATCACTTCCGTCTTATCGCCGCGCAACAAACCGGCGAAAGCATATTCTGAAAGTGTGTCTGGAACCGGCGTTACCGCACCAAGAATGGTGGCTGGATCAGCGCCCAGTGCAACTGAAACCGGGAATGGCTTGCCGGGATTTTCCTGTTGCCATTCACGGAAATCCAGTGCGCCGCCACGGTGAGATAACCAGCGCATGATCAGCCGGTTTTTACCGACCAGCTGCATGCGATAGATGCCAAGATTCTGGCGTTCCTTGTGGGGTCCGCGCGTGATAACCAGCGGCCAGGTAATAAGCGGGCCGGCATCATCTGGCCAGCATGTTTGTATCGGTAACTTGTACAGGTCGACGTTATCGCCTTCAGCAATGTTCTCCTGACACGCTGCGCTGCGCACCACTTTCGGTGCCATATTGAGCACTTGTTTCAAAGTGGGTAGCTGGCCTATCAAGTCCCGAAAACCTTTTGGTGGTTCTGGTTCTTTCAGGTATGCAAGGAGTTTGCCTACGTCACGCAGGTCATCGACTGATTCGCGTCCCATGCCGAGTGCCACACGCTGCTCGGTGCCAAACAGGTTGGCCAATACAGGAATGTTGTAGCCTTTAGGGTTTTCAAATAGAAGTGCTGGCCCGCCAGCCCGCAGCGTGCGGTCGCAGATTTCAGTCATTTCCAGATGTGGGTCAACTTCCGCTCGTATGCGCTTCAGTTCGCCCCGTTGTTCAAGAAAATCGATAAATTCGCGCAGGTCTCGATGTTTCATAAACAGATGGAATCCTGCTAAAAATTATTTCCGTTTCATTGAGCCAAAGAATTCTTCATTGGTCTTGAAGTCTTTCAGCTTGTCGATCAGGAATTCAGTGGCGCCGGTATCTTCCATATCATGCAGCAGTTTCCGCAGGATCCAGGCCTTCTGCATTTCATCTTCGCCCATCAATAACTCTTCACGGCGTGTGCCGGAGCGACGGATGTTGATAGCAGGGTAGATGCGTTTCTCTGCAATTTTGCGGTCGAGATGCAATTCCTGGTTGCCTGTTCCCTTGAACTCTTCGTAGATAACTTCGTCCATCTTGGAGCCGGTATCAACCAGTGAGGTGGCGATAATGGTGAGTGAGCCGCCGTGCTCAATATTGCGCGCTGCCCCGAAAAAGCGTTTCGGGCGTTCGAGTGCATTGGCATCCACGCCGCCCGTCAATACTTTGCCTGACGATGGCACGGTGGTGTTGTAAGCACGGGCGAGACGGGTGATGGAGTCGAGCAGGATGACAACGTCCTGTTTGTGTTCAACGAGGCGCTTGGCGCGCTCAATCACCATTTCGGCGACTTGCACGTGACGTGTAGGTGGCTCGTCAAATGTTGAGGCGACTACTTCGCCGCGTACCGAGCGTTGCATTTCGGTCACTTCTTCCGGACGTTCATCGATCAGCAGTACGATCAGATGGCATTCTGGATTGTTGCGGGCAATCGCCTGCGCAATGTTTTGCATCATGATGGTCTTGCCCGCTTTTGGCGGTGCGACGATCAGGCCGCGCTGGCCTTTGCCGATAGGGGCTATGAGGTCGATGATCCGTCCTGTGAGGTCTTCGCGAGACCCGTTACCAGATTCCAGTTTCATGCGCTGGTTCGGGAACAGTGGTGTCAGGTTTTCAAACAGGACTTTATTTTTTGAACCTTCAGGGCGGTCACCGTTGATGGTGTCGACCTTCAGCAGTGCAAAATAACGCTCGCCTTCCTTGGGTGGGCGAATCTTGCCAACGACTTCATCGCCGGTGCGCAAGTTAAAACGGCGTATCTGGCTAGGGGATACATAAATATCATCCGGGCCGGCCAGGTACGAGGAATCTGAAGAACGAAGGAAGCCGAATCCATCCTGCAAGATTTCCAGCACGCCTTCGCCGCTGATGTCTTCACCGCTTTTCGCGTGGCGTTTCAGGATGGTGAAGATGACATCCTGTTTGCGGTTGCGGGCCATGTTTTCCAGGCCAATATTTTCTGCAATCTGCAGTAATTCTTCGATCGGTTTGGTTTTGAGATCGGTCAGATTCATAGGTTCTTGAGTGTGGGGGTGGTGGGTGAGGGAATGGGGGAGGCCGTTTGGCAAGCAGCTTCTGTGTGGGCTTGTTGTGGCGCGCTTGAGCAGAGGGCTTGATTCGGCTGCCGGTCGTTGTCACATCCGGCTTTTATTAGTCTGCACATCCGTGCATTTGGGCTAACTATAGGCTGCTTGGGCAATCCTGTCCAGCGGGCGAGCCCGGAATATTGGGCCCGCCTTTTTTATGATCAAAGGGCGCTATTAATAAACTCGCTGAGCTGGACTTTAGACAAGGCGCCTACCTTGGTACCCTCCAGGCTGCCGTTTTTGAAAATCATCAGGGTAGGGATTCCGCGGATGTTGAATTTTGCAGGCGTTTCCTTGCTGGCATCCACGTCCATCTTGCAGATTTTGACACGACCGGCAAAGTCTTTTGCCAGCTCATCCAGCACGGGAGCGATCATTTTGCATGGGCCGCACCATGCCGCCCAGAAATCAACCAGTACAGGTTTGTCGGCTTTCAGGACTTCGGCATCAAAGCTGGCATCGGTTACATGCACAATTGCATCGCTCATGAGGATCTCCAGGGTACGGGGGAAAGATTTGCATCATAGCGCAAGCGCGGGGCTGCTCCAAGGTTGATGCCGGAAATCGCGCCATTCCGGCCATCCCGGTTTAATGAGACAGCAGGCGTTGGCGCGTTGTGGTTATCAGTTTGCTGCCTGGTTTGAGCCGAAGTCCTTGTTGCCAGATGGACTCGGCTTCGCTGTGTTTGCCGACGCTCCACAATACTTCACCTAGGTGCGCTGCCACTTCGTCATTCGGGTTCAGTTTGAACGATTTTTTCAGTCGCAAAATGGCTTCTTCATTACGTCCCATGCGGTAGAGAGCCCAGCCCATGCTGTCGAGGATGGCAGGGTCTTCAGGCCGCAGTGCGAGCGCTTTTGTTAACAGTTGATAGGAGGTGTCCAGCTGTTGATTGCTGTTGGCCAGCATGTAGCCCAGCGCATTGAGCGCATCTGCATTCTCTGGCTGCCGCGCCAGGACAAAACGGAGATCCGTTTCAGCGGCCTGGATATTTCCGAGCTGCTCCTGCAATAAAGAACGCGCAAAATACAGGTCGGCCTGCTCCGGGTATTTCTGTATAGCATCATTCAGCGCTGCAAGGCTGCGTGATACGTCACCACTCTTCAGGAGCGTATCCGCCTCTACCATGTATAGCTTCAATGCCTGATCCGGGTGCAGTTTTCGCTGCTCCACTAGCCATTGTTGGCCTTCCAGCCTGTGATTCTGCTGGATCATGAGAGAGAAAGCCTTGGCTGCTGCGGGCAGGTAAACGCTGCCGCCCTCCACCCGACGGTAGTGCTCAAGTGCTTTTTCCGGTTTCTGGGACGCCATTGAAATTTCACCCAGATAATATTGTGATGTATCGATGTATTGCTTCAGGAACAGCAGTTGTTCAAACAGGTCTTGCGCTTCAATCAAGTTATTGAGCCGGTAATACACCAGTGCGCGCGCCAATAGCAAATCGGGGTCTAGCGAATTCGTTTGCGCCATGTACTCAAATTGTTCACGCGCTTTTTCCAGGTCCTGGTCCGTCAGAAGTTGGGCGTATTGCATGCGTAGCCGGCTGTTTTCCGGATCATCCTCTACGATCTGGGCCATGCGCTGTACTGCTTTGTCGGGTCTGCCGCCCTTGTACAGCACATCGACTTCAAACAAGCGCGTTTGCAGATTCTTGTCATCGATTTTAAGCGCCCGCTCTACCAGGGAGAGACTCTCGTTGTAGTTGCCCTGTTGCTCCAGCAGCACTGCATTCCCCAGCAACAAGTCCACCGTGTCTGGATGCTGTTGGAGCAGTGCCTGGTAATCTTTCAGGAGGGATGCATGTGTTGACGGATTGTCGGCAGCTGGGCTGATCGCGATAGGAACAAATAGTGTCTGCGCGTCCAATTCCAGCAGGCGTCTGGATTTTTGTAGTGCAAGATCCGGGCGTTGAAAGGCAATCAGATATTGCCCCGCCAGATACACGGGTTCAGGGTTTTCGGGCTCAATGTCTGACCATAATTGGGCAAGATCGAGTGCCGCCTGCGAGGCGCGCAAGTATTCAGCCAGCAGGGTGGCGCGACGGACCACACCGATGTCACGTGTCTTGTAGGCTTGTTGGTAATAGTTGGCCAAGGCGATATCCAGCTGCCCCCGGTTAGCGGCTGTTTCGGCAACCAGTAATGCGTACAGCGCATCAGCAGGAAATGGGCGGGCGTGGGGGGCGGCGGAATTGATGCTGGACATGTCCTGGTCGGACGGCGACTGATGGCCGCAGCCAGTCAGTGCCACAGCGATGCTGACTGGCAGCCAGTACAGCAAAAAAGAAGCCTTGGTCATGGTTGCGTTCCAACAGTGAGCAATCCCGCCATGATATAGACAGAGAGTGCATTACCCAACTGCAGGTGGGCGCTATAATGTGCGCCTATCGTACAGGTTGCTGCATGTCCTTGCTCGTCGTTGGTATCAATCACAACTCTGCTTCGCTCGCCCTGCGTGAGCGGGTCAGCTTTGCGCCAGAGTCCATGAGCGATGCATTGCGATCCTTGTCTGCCTCACTGGGAGATATTGATGTAGCCATTCTGTCCACGTGTAACCGCACAGAGTTATATATTGGCTCGGAGATTGATCATCACACCGTGCTGGATTGGCTGGCCGGTTTTCACAAGCTGGATGTTGATGAGCTGCGGCATTGCCACTATTGCCATCATGAAGAGGCCGCGGCGCGCCATCTGATGCTTGTTGCCTGCGGGCTCGATTCGCTGGTACTGGGCGAGCCGCAAATTTTTGGCCAGATGAAATCGGCATTCGCACAAGCAGTTGAGGCCGGTACGCTGCGCGGTTCGCTGAACCAGACATTCCAGCAGGTTTTTTCTGTCGCCAAGCGCGTGCGGGCTGAAACAGCGATAGGCCATAATCCAGTCTCTGTTGCGTATGCTGCTGTGCGGTTGGCGCAGCGCATTTTTTCTGATTTGCATAAGAATACAGCGCTATTGATTGGCGCAGGCAAAACGGTTGAGCTGGTGGCGCGTCACTTGAGGGAGCAGGGTATTGCCCGGATTATTATTGCCAATCGCACGCTGGAGCGAGCCAGGTTGTTGGCGGAATCCTTGCAGGCTGAAGCTATTTTACTGGGGGATATACCCCATCGCCTGCACGAGGCTGATATCGTAATTTCTTCTACAGCCAGTCAGTTACCTGTACTAGGAAAGGGAGCGGTTGAACAGGCGCTGAAAAAACGTCGGCACCAACCAGTATTCATGGTGGATATTGCTGTCCCTCGTGATATTGAACCGCAAGTCGCAGAACTCGACGATGTATATCTCTACACAGTGGATGATTTAAGGGATGTTATCGACGAAAATCTTCGAGCGCGTGAACTGGCTGCTGAAGAAGCGCGCGTGTTGGTTGAGGAAGGGGTTGCGTTGTACCAGCAAGAAAAGCGCAGGCAAGAAGCATCATCCAATATTGTTGAGTACCGGCAGAAAGCTGAAGCATGGCGTGATGCTGAAATTGATCGCGCCCTGAAATCTATAGCGCGAGGGGAAAGCGCGGAAGCGGCAATGAAATTATTAGCACGCAACCTCACCAACAAGCTCCTGCATCACCCAACAGAAATGTTGAAAAATTTATCAGATCAATTGCCAAAGCCATAACAACAATATTGGCGCTACTTATTTTCGGCGATAAATCGTGTATTCGCCATCAACCATTTCTGCTTCATTGTAGTGTTGCTGAAGAAATTGGTTAAGTTCCTTGAATTCCTGCAGGCGATTGCCCCCGGCCGGATGAAAAAAGTTGTGGATATACAGAAAATATGCCGGTGGATTCCGTGTCAGTGAATCCATAAATTCTCTCCGGAATGCCTGTGTCACAGGGGATTCTGGCTGCAGGTACAGGGGAATATCTTCCACAAAACGTGTTGCAGTAGCGGCATGTGCCAACAGGAGGCTGCCTTGCCCATCGCCAGAGCCATCCAGACTTTGTACTTTGTCACCTGGCTTCATATTCTGTTGAAGAAAGCGCGCTATTTTTTTCGAGCGAATGCCATGGTTTTCTGCGTCATAATGCTTGTTATAAACTATCTGGCTGCTATATGAGCCGGCCAAAAAAACCGCGAAATACCCCACAACAATAACAAAAAACACCCTGAGAATTTTTTCAAATAGGGATGATTTGTTTTTAGAGGGTGTGAGTAAAAGGGAAAAACATAGAACAGTAAAAAAATATGGTGGCAGCAAATGGGCAAGCCAGTACTTTCCAGCGATCATTTCGTGCCATGCAATAGCAAAAGTTATTAAGGCAAGGAACTTCAGTCGAATAATGGCAGCTGGATTATCGCGATGCTGTCGCCACGCCCATAGCAGGCCTGGAATAGCAAACATGCCCATCTTGGCCAAGTGGCTGGCCTGCATGGAGACAAGGTCCAGCAGTTGTTGTTCGCGGTTGTCGTAGTGATACAAGTCGCTGCGGGTTGAGACATACAATGGCGTGTAGGTTTTGTAGAGTGCCAGTAGCTCTTTCAGGTCAGCGTGTTGCAATGCCCAAAAAAACGGAATGGAAAATATAGCGGTAAAAGTAATCCCCGCAGGGATCAGTACGCGCTGTATTTTGGTGATCAAACCGCCAGTGGCGCCTGCCCAGATAATCCATAACAATGCTGGCAGTACAACCACAAAATTTGGCTTGAAACCACATGCCAATCCGCATAGCGCCCCGACTAATGCGGCATCACGTTGTGTGTGGATTGGAGTGCAGCATAGTAAAGCCAGTGCTGCAGCAACAGGTAGAATGGCAATGTAGTCTCGCTGGAAAGCAGCAACTGTTCCACCGGCAAAATAGATAAATGCAAAAAGCGCTGGCGCCAGAACGGCGCTTGTTCTGGAGATTGGCCCAATAATTTTCCAGCTCATGATTGCAAGGCCGGTGAGTACGAGAGCATCAAGAAAGCGTACAGGGTGAGCGCCGTAACCGAATACCTGGCCAATCAGTGAATGGAACAGGAAGGGTCCTGGCAGATTATTTTCAAAAATGTCACGGTACAGTAGCAGGTGCTTTTCGTTTATGAGAAAAGCGCTGTAGTGCATCATTGCCAGATCCATTTCGATCGGCTGGTGTCGGGAAAACCATACAGTGATCAGTGCAAGGCATGCAGCGGATAGTGCAGTTAGCCAGGCGGCTGTGTTGCCGATGATATCAAGTGGTTTATGAGGCATGCCGGTATCCTGAAATTGCCTGCATTATTCCATGATTCCTGCCGCATACAAACGGATATACAATGATCCCTATGTTATCCGGACGCATTCATGAAGCCATCTATTTTATTAAAGCTGCAAGCCTTGTCTGAGCGCCATGAAGAATTGGCAGCTTTGCTGGGCGATGCAGGCATAATCGCCAATCAGGAAAGGTTCCGGCTTTACTCGCGAGAGTTTGCGGAGCTGGAGCCTGTTGTCGAGGGTTTCCATCGCTATCAGCGTGTGCTGCAGGATATGGACACTGCGCGAGAGTTGCTGCAAGAAGGCGATGTTGAAATGAAGGCCATGGCAGAAGAAGAGCTGTATGAAGCCAGTAACAGGCAGCAAGCCATTGAGCTGGAATTACAGTCACTATTGTTGCCAAAAGACCCTGATGATGGAAGAAATGTGTTTCTTGAAATCCGAGCGGGTACCGGCGGTGATGAGGCGGCCATTTTTTCCGGGGATTTGTTTCGCATGTATAGCCGATACGCGGATGTGCGTGGCTGGCGTATCGAGATTGTCAGCGAGCGGCCGGGCGAGCATGGCGGCTACAAGGAAATTATTGCCAGAATCTCGGGTGCTGATGTTTTTTCACGGTTGAAATTCGAATCCGGCGCGCATCGGGTGCAGCGCGTCCCTGCCACTGAAGCGCAGGGACGAATCCATACATCGGCCTGCACGGTAGCCATTTTGCCTGAGCTGGACGAGGTGGAACATGTCAACATTGATAAAAATGAATTGCGTGTTGATACCTTCAGGGCGTCTGGTGCGGGTGGACAACACGTAAACAAAACAGATTCAGCAATACGTATCACGCATATCCCGACAGGTATTGTGGTCGAGTGTCAGGATGAGCGTAGCCAGCACAAGAATCGTTCAAAAGCCATGTCGCTTCTCGCATCAAAACTGTACAGCAGTGCATTAGAGCAGCAACAGCAACAGCAAGCCAGTGAGCGCAGAAATCTGGTGGGTAGCGGTGATCGATCAGAACGTATACGCACCTACAACTTCCCGCAAGGGCGGATGACTGATCACAGGATCAACCTGACGCTGTACTCACTTGACGACATTATGCAGGGTGGTCTGGATGCTGTGATTCAACCGCTAGTGAGTGAACACCAGGCGGATTTATTGGCAGCGTTGTCGAACGAATGAATAACATTGCTGCACACACTGTGGCTGATTTCCTGCGGTTTGCAGCAGAAGACCTGCAGGGTATCAGTGGCAGCCCCCGTCTGGATGCGGAAGTATTATTGGCTGCTGTTCTTGAGTGTGATCGCGCCTATCTTTTTGCTTATGGCGACAAAGTGGTTGACGATACCGCCCGTGATATTTTCCGGCACTACATCGAGCGGCGAAAAGCAGGTGAACCGGTAGCGTACATTATTGGCAAGCGCGAATTCTGGTCTTTGCTCTTGTCTGTGAATGACAGCACATTGATTCCCCGTCCTGATACGGAAATTCTGGTTGAGGCCGCCTTGCGTTTGTGCACGAGAGACCAGGCGTATGTATTGGATGTTGGCACGGGAACGGGGGCTATTGCGTTGGCATTGGCTTCAGAAAAAACGCAATGGCATATTGATGCGGTAGATATAAACGAGAATGCGGTAGCGCTTGCAACACTGAATGCCACGCAACTAAGGTTGGAAAATGTTTATGTCTATAAGAGTAACTGGTTTTCAGCTGTTCGAACTAATACCTTGTCGGTGGAAGCAAAGTTTCACATGATTGTGGGAAACCCGCCCTACATAGCGGCCGATGATTTTCACCTTATAAATGGCGATGTTCGTTTTGAGCCGCGCACTGCATTGGTGTCGGCAGACGATGGGTATGCTGATTTGTTTTGTATTGCGGAACAAGCTATGGATTTTCTGTATGCGGGCGGTTTTCTGTTGCTTGAACATGGCTTTGAGCAGGCCGATAGAGTGCGACATTTTTTGCTAAGTGTCGGCTATGTTGATGTGGAAACCATCAGGGATTTTGGCGGTAATGAACGGGTTACTGTCGGGCGAAAGTCTGAAACAGGTGCCGTGTATGGATGACCAACAACTGCTGCGTTACAGTCGTCATATCCTGCTTGATGGATTTGATATCGCCGGTCAGGAACGTTTGGGTAATGCACGCATCCTCGTTGTTGGTGCAGGCGGACTGGGGTGTCCGGCTGCATTGTATCTTGCGGCTAGCGGTGTCGGCCATATCGTGGTGGCGGATGATGATGTAGTAGAGATAAGCAATTTGCAGAGACAGATCGGGCATGCAACTTCCGATTTGGGCAAAGCAAAGGTTTTTTCATTGGCAGAAAAATTACGCGATATCAACCCGCAAATAAATATTCAGCCAATAGAGCAGCGCCTGCAGGGCGATGCGCTTGTTGAACAGGTGGCTGCGGCAGATCTGGTGTTGGATTGTTCTGATAACTTCGTAACGCGGCTCGAGGTCAATCGCGCCTGTTTATTGCAGCAAAAACCGCTGGTATCCGGTGCGGCAATACGCAATGAAGGACAGGTGGCTGTGTTTAACCTGCATCCTGACAGCCCGTGTTATGCCTGTCTGTACGGAGAAGAAAGTTCTACAGGAAATCTTACATGCAGTGAGAGCGGTGTTCTGGCGCCGCTGGTGGGGATTGTAGGTGCCATGCAGGCTGTCGAAGCGCTTAAAATTCTTGCTGCATATGGGAAGCCACTGGATGGCCGCTTGTTGTTGTTGGATGCGCGTGCAATGGAGTGGCGTTCCCTGGTATTGAAAAAAGATCCCGGATGCCCAGTGTGTGGCACGCTTAGCCAATCTGGCTAGATATGGCTACTCCTGCCTCCATCGACTGCAATAATCTGGCCTGTGATATAAGGCGCATCGCGCAATAAAAACAGTACAGTATTGGCGATATCTTCCGGCAATCCGGTGCGCGCCAGGGGGATTTTCTCCAGCAGTTTTTCCTGGGCAGCTGGTTGTACAGCGCCGCCTTGCTCTGGCCACAGAATTGCACCGGGCGCTATGCCATTTACACGCACATGCGGCGCCAGCTCATTCGCCAGCGATTTTGTCAGCATGGCATTACCAGCTTTTGCCATGCAGTAAATGGTGTGATTAGCCAGTGGTTTTTCAGCATAGATATCTGCAATGTTGATGATTGCACCTTGCTGTTCTGTCAGCGCAGCAGCCAGAGCCTGTGCGAGAAAAAATGGCGCTTTCATGTTGCTGTTGATCAGGTCATTCCATTGGTGGTCTGTTGTGTTGCCAACGGGTGTCGGATAAAAGCTGGATGCACTGTTGACCAGCGCGTCAAGATTTCCCCATACCTGACAAGATTGTTGGGCTAATTGCTGGATAGCATGGATATCATTAAGGTCAGCGGCGATGCATACGGCAGAGTTTGCCCGTTGTGCATTGAGTGCGGCAGTTAACCTTTCGGCTGGTGTTTGTGAATGGCGGTAATGGATGATGGTGTTGTAACCTGCTGCATGCAGCGTTTTGATAATTGTCGCACCAACACGCTGTGCACTGCCAGTGACCAATGCGACAGGTGCGTGCTGTTTTTTCGCCGTGTTATTCATGCAAATTTTTCTCGGGTTGCGCAATCTTGCTGACAGCAGCAATACGCAGCCGTCGAAGTTCTTCACCAAAAGCTTTGCCATGGAAGCGGCTGCTATCAATGCTTGTGCTGTCTATTGTGTCACAGAGTAAAAAAGCTTCGCGCAGGAATGCAGTCGGTCTGTAGAGGCAGTTCTCGAATCCGGTTCGTCCTCTCGCATCAGCTTCGCAAGCCATCAGGAATGGCTCAAGACGCTGTGGGCGTCGGAATACATCAAGATTTTCAAATAACTCAATGATTGTGCCAGCCCGCAATTCAAGTGCCCGATGGCAATGCGTATGGTAGACCGCTACACGCAATGCCAGCTCGCGGTATTCATTTGGTACGCCCAGGCGTTGGCACATGGCTAGAACAGGTTTTTCGCTTTTCTGTTCATGGCCGATATGTCGCGGTAGTGCCATAGTCGGTGTGAGTGCTTTTCCCAAATCATGGCACAGTGCTGCAAAGCGCGCTGTCTTGTCATCGGTTAACAGGGCGCACTGGTGCAACACCATCAGTGTATGTATGCCTGTGTCAATTTCCGGGTGATGCTGTGCCGGTTGCGGTATGCCAAACAGTGCATCCACTTCGGGGAAAATCACGGCCAGTGCTCCGCATTGGCGCAGTACATCAAAAAAAACATGGGGATTTTTTTCACCCAGCGCCCGGTCGCATTCCTGCCATACACGTTCAGCCACTAATGCACTCGTTTCCCCGCTAGATACCATGTTGCGCATCAGAGCCAGCGTTTCATCTGCGACAGAAAAGCCCAGATGGTGAAAGCGTGCAGCAAATCGTGCTACACGTAAAATCCTGACCGGGTCTTCAGAAAAAGCGGGTGAAACGTGACGGAGAATTTTTTGCCGTAGGTCGGATTGGCCGTTGCAAGGATCAAGAATCTCTCCTTGTGCGGTTTGCACCATGGCATTGATGGTCAGGTCGCGGCGTTGCAGATCCTGTTCCAGTGTGACAGCCGGATCGGTGTGGAAAGTGAAGCCGCGATACCCGGGGGCAGTTTTGCGTTCTGTGCGAGCGAGCGCGTACTCCTCTCCGGTTTCTGGATGCAGGAATACCGGAAAGTCCTTGCCTACAGGTTTGTAACCAAGTGCAAGCAATTGTTCTGGCGTGCTGCCTACAACAACCCAATCGCGCTCGATGATTGGCAGGCCGAGCAATGCATCGCGTACAGCGCCTCCTACCAGATAAGTTTCCACGGGAAGTTGAGGGTCTAACGTTCGTCGTACTGGCGTGTTAATGGCGCTACACGTGTATTGCCATTGCCGGTGGTAAGGCGAATGCGCTGCCCGGCAACAAATTCATTAATGTGCTGCACTTCCTGCACCACTGCCATCGAGGAGCCATTGTCGAGATTGACGATGATTTCAACACCCTGTGCGCGCGTCATTTTTTCCTGTGCCATGCCGCCAACCACTGCACCAGCCACTGCCCCGACAGCAGTGGTCAGATTCCTGCCGCTGCCGCCGCCCATGGTGTTGCCAGCCATGCCGCCAATAATGGCGCCACCGCCTTCCCCAAGAAATCCGCGTTCGCCTTCTATGGCCACAGGCCGCACTGCAGCCACAGTGCCATAGGTAACTTCCATGGGTTTGCGGGCGTCGTCCCGGGAGTAGACATCACCAGACAGGTTGTCAGCACAGCCGGTAAGATAGAGACACGTCAGCAGTAAAAATAAAATGCGCTTCATGGTAAATGGTCTCCGGGTGAAAGTGCGTATACTGACAGCATAGCGTTTTTTTATAGCAGTGGCAGAAGTCGGGCGAACAAATTATGACAGGAAATATTCTGGTAACAGGCGGTGCGGGGTATATCGGGAGTCACGCCTGTGTGGCATTGCTTGAGGCGGGTTTCCGCGTAGTCGTGGTGGATAATCTCTGCAATAGCCATCCTCTGGCATTGCAGCGCGTGCAGGACATTACAGGCCTGCCCCTGATTTTTGAGCAGAGTGATATTCGTGATCGCACCGCCATGGACGAGCTGTTTGCCCGCCATGACATTGCCGCTGTGTTGCACTTTGCCGGACTCAAGGCGGTAGGTGAATCGTGTGAGAAACCGTTGTTGTATTACGAAAACAATGTCTCTGGCACAGTGCATCTTTTACAGGCCATGCAGCAGGCCGGTGTGCGGCGGATGATTTTCAGTTCTTCAGCAACTGTCTACGGATTCCCCGACAGCATGCCCGTTAATGAAGCCACGCCATTGGCTGCCTACAATCCCTACGGACGCACCAAGCAAATGATCGAGCAGATACTGGGCGATCTCTGCTCATCGGGTGCAGAGGACCACTGGCAAATCGCCTTACTGCGTTATTTCAATCCTGCTGGCGCGCATGAAAGCGGCCTTATTGGCGAAGATCCGCACGGTATCCCCAATAATTTATTGCCATATGTTGCCCAGGTCGCTGCTGGCAGGCTGGAATGGTTACCGGTATTTGGCGATGACTATCCCACGCCCGATGGCACAGGTGTGCGGGATTACATTCACGTGCAAGATCTGGTGAATGGTCACTTGCTGGCGTTAAGGAAACTGCTTGGGCTGGCCGTGGGGGAAACGTTCTGCCGTGCCTACAATCTAGGGACGGGTAAGGGTTACAGTGTATTGGACATGGTGAAAACATTTGAGCAGGTCAATGGCGTGAAAGTGCCGTACCGCATGATGCCTCGCCGTGATGGCGATGTCGCCTCTTGTTGGGCAGATGCAGGTCGCGCCCGCGAAGAGTTGGGCTGGGAGCCCCAAAAAGATTTATCAGCTATGTTGGCGGACAGCTGGCACTGGCAGCGTAAAAACCCGAAGGGCTACAGGCAATAAATATGGCGTGCCTATCGCGCGCCAAATACCACCATGGTTTTGCCCTTGACTGAAATAAGGTGTTGTTCTTCCAGTGTTTTCAGGACTCGCCCCACCATTTCTCTGGAGCAGCCAACAATCCGGCCGATTTCCTGACGTGTCACCCGAATCTGCATCCCGTCCGGGTGTGTCAGTGCGTCGGGTTCCTTGCAGAGATCCAGCAGGGTGCGGGCAACGCGTCCGGCAACATCCATAAAGGCCAGGTCACCGACTTTCCGGGTCGTGGCACGCAAGCGGTGGGCGAGCTGTTTGCCCATTGCAATCAGGATTTCCGGGTGTTTATCGCTGATCTCGTGGAATTTGGTGTAGCTGATCTCGCCTACCTCACAAGGCCCTTTGGCCCTGACCCACGCGCTGCGAGGGCTATCCTTATCGTCAAACAATCCCATTTCGCCAAAAAAATCGCCTGCATTCAGGTAGGCAACAATCATTTCCCGGCCATCAGAATCTTCAATCAGTACTGTCACTGAACCGCTGATAATGTAGTACAAGGCATCGCTGGTATCGCCGGCATAGATGATGGTGCTTTTGGCGGGGTAGCGACGTCTGTGACAGTGTGCCAGAAAAGCGTCTACATCATGGATCTTGGGAGTGAGTGAAACAGAAACCAAGGCAGACCCCTTTTGGATATTCGTTTTTCATGGGTGATAATGGCCGACTGTAAACCATGCCTTGCGCTGTTATCAAGCGTGAGCCCTCGCTATTAAGCAGACAGGTGTTGAATTATGCAAGCGACAGTGAAATGGGTGGGTGAAGCGATGTTTCTCGCCGAATCTGCCAGTGGCCATTGTGTAGTGATGGATGGCCCACCGGATCACGGTGGCCGGAATCTCGGCCCGCGCCCTATGGAAATGTTGCTGATGGGAATGGGCGGCTGTGCATCCTTTGATGTCGTCAGTATCCTGAAAAAGTCACGTCAGGCAGTCACAGGCTGTGTAACAAGACTGGAAGCCGAGCGCGCAGACGAGATCCCGGCTGTCTTCACTGCCATCCGCCTGCATTTTGTGGTGAGCGGCAAGGATCTCAAGGAGGCCCAGGTCAAGCGGGCGGTGGATTTGTCTGCCGAGAAGTACTGTTCGGCCTCTATTATGTTTAGCCGGGCTGGCGCTACGGTCAGCCACAGCTATGAAATCGTGGCAGAAGACGGCGAAGCGGGTTAATTCTGGGCCAGAATCGTTTGCATTAGGGTAGGGACAGCGGCTAAAATCTGCGCCCCTGCCACTCTGGCAGCACCATTAACCACTGTTGGAAGAGCGCATGCCCTCAGTACGTTTGAAAGAAAATGAGCCATTTGACCTCGCCTTGCGTCGTTTCAAACGCTCTTGTGAAAAAGCCGGTGTGCTGGCAGAAGTCCGTCGCCGTGAGTTCTACGAAAAGCCGACATCTGTCCGCAAGCGTAAAGCCGCTGCCGCTGTAAAGCGCCACCTCAAAAAGCTGTCGCGCGAAAATCGCCGTCAGCAACGCCTGTATTGATCAGCCTGTATCCGGCTAATCAGTCGGGTACAACTCATGCTGCAGACAAACAAAAACCACGCAGGGTTTCCGTGCGTGGTTTTTTGCGTTTACGGTATGATGCCTTGGTGCCGCAGTCGCAGGATATGAATAGTTGATATGGCTGGTTTGATTCCACAATCCTTTATCGATGACCTGCTGGATCGCGCCGATATCGTCGAAGTGATTGATCGCCGTGTGCGTCTGAAAAAAAGTGGACGCAATTACATGGCGTGCTGCCCATTCCATGAAGAAAAATCACCTTCGTTCAGCGTCAGCCAGGAAAAACAGTTCTACCACTGCTTTGGTTGTGGTGCGAGTGGCAACGCTATCGGATTCCTGATGGCTTATGAAAATCTGGATTTCCCTCGTGCTGTCGAATCGCTGGCGCAGTTGCAGGGTCTGGAAGTGCCTCGGAAACAACTGTCGGAACACGAACAGAAACACCAGCGTGTGCAACAGGATCTGTGTGCCTTGCTGGAACAGGCCGCGCATTTTTTTAGACAACAACTCCAACGTCATCCCGAAGCAGCCAAAGCGCGTGAATACCTGCAAAGACGCGGATTATCAGAAGGCATCATCGAGGAATATGGTATCGGTTATGCCCCGCCCGGTTGGGATAACCTGATGCAGCATTTGCTGAAAGCGGGATGGCAGGAATCGCAGTTGCTGGACAGCGGCATGCTGGTTGATCGCGAAGACTCCGGCAAACGCTACGACCGTTTTCGTGATCGTGTGATGTTCCCGATCCGTGATTTGCGTGGCCGAGTGATTGCCTTTGGTGGTCGCGTATTAACAGATGAAAAACCGAAATACCTCAACTCGCCTGAAACCCCCGTTTTCTCCAAAGGGCGTGAACTTTACGGGCTATATGAAGCCAATCGCAGTAAAGGAACGTTGCAAAGACTGGTAGTCGTTGAAGGCTATATGGACGTGGTGGCGTTAGCGCAATTTGGTTTGTTGGGTGCAGTGGCAACATTGGGTACTGCAGCGGGAACCGCACATCTCGATAAAGCATTCCGTTACAGCAATGAAATTGTGTTCTGTTTTGATGGTGATGCTGCTGGTCGCCGTGCCGCTGTGCGTGCGCTGGAAGTGTCTCTGCCTGCATTGCGTGACCAGCGTCAGGTGCGATTTCTTTTCCTCAGCGAAGGTGAAGATCCGGATAGTTATATCCGCAAACGTGGATTGGATACGTTTACTGCGCTGTTGGAAAAAGCGCAGCCGCTATCAGAATATTTATTTGAGCAAACAGGCCAGGGTTTGCGAATGGACACAGCTGAGGGTAGGGCGGGATTGGTGAGTCGCACGCTTCCACTGCTGGTCAAGCTGCCGGAAGGCCCGTTTCGCCAACAGATGTTTATTGATTTGTCATTGCGCACACAGATGGACGCCCCTGCGTTGGCGCAACTGGCAAGTGGAATCGATACAAGGCATGCTATGCCGCACATAGAAGCGGATGCACCGTTCCAGCAGGATGGGCAAGAAGCCCGGATGCCGGAACCAGACAGGCCGCGCAGTGTTGCGCAGACAAAAAAGCGTCTTGAGCTGAGCTTGCCCGAGTCAGCCGTGCACTTGTTGTTGCACTACCCCCACCTACACACGCATGCCGCACTGGTTTTACCTCGCTTGAGACAGGGTGGGCAGCAGGAAGAGCTGTTGTGGCTGATCCAGTTGATCGAGTTGCTTCAGGAGCACCCGCAGGCCAGCCGTAGCCGGCTTCTGGGCTTGTGGCACGGGCGTTTCGGGGATAACGGTAGTGCCAGGCTGTATGAGTTGGCAGATAGGGAGAGTCTGATCGCCAGTGAATTGCTGGCAGCCCGCCAGCTGGAGGATATTCTGGACAGGTTGCTGGCGACTGTTGAAAGGGATAGCCCGCTGGATATGTTGATAGCCAAATCTCGCCAGGGAGCGTTAACCGAACTTGAAAAGCACGAACTGACCCGGCTTCTAAAAGAAAAACATACCATGGGCTAGGCAAAGCCGGCTTGTAATCTGGCGATACACCCCAACCATCCGGTATAATCCGCGGCCTTAAAGCGCCTGCGCACTATTTAGTATTCTTCTGAAAATAGCAGTCTCCCGATAAAAATTGCCTGATTGGATGGCCCCATGTCTGAAAGCGTCAAACAACAATCCCGTTTGAAAGACCTGATCGCCCGCGGCAAGGAGCAGGGTTTCCTGACTTATGCCGAAGTTAACGATCACTTGCCCGAAGACATTTCTGACCCGGATCAGGTTGAAGACATCATCCAGATGATCAATGACATGGGGATCCGTGTCTTTGAAATTGTGCCGGATGCTGAAGCCCTGTTGATGGCTGATGGCGAAGCGGCAATTGATGAAGAAGCGGCAGCCGAGGCCGCAGCCGCACTGGCCGCTGTTGAGAATGAAGTGGGCCGGACTACCGATCCTGTGCGTATGTACATGCGTGAGATGGGTACTGTCGAGCTGCTGACCCGCGAAGGCGAAATCGTTATTGCCAAGCGTATTGAAGAAGGCATTCGCGAGATGATGGCTGCATTGTCCCATGTGCCAGGCTCTGTGGAAGCGATTCTTGCTGAGTATGCATTGGTAGCTACAGAAGAGCGCAAGCTGAGCGATATTATCAGCGGTTATCTTGATCCTGTAGAAACCTTGCCAGTTGCTATTATTCCTGAAGCGGTCGAAGAGGAAGTGATTCCTGAGCTTGCTGTAAAGGGCGATGCAAAAGCAGCAGGCAAAGAAGATGAAGATGAAGAAGGCGCTGCCACTGAAGATGAGGCAGAAGTTGATACAGGCCCTGATCCAGAAGAAGCCCGCATCCGGTTTGCTGAGCTAAAAAAACAGCTGGACAAGACGCAGAAGAATCTTGCCAAACATGGCCGTGATAGCAAGCAGGCCGGCAAAGAAATGGATGCATTGGCTGAAGTGTTCAAGTTTTTCAAACTGACACCGCGCCAGTTTGATCCAATTTTGAAAAACTCTCGCGATATCCTGATGCAAATCAGGGCAGAAGAGCGTGCTGTTATGGCGCTTTGTATTCGTCGTGGTGGAATGGATCGCAAGCATTTTATTGAATCTTTTCCTGGTAACGAAACCAACGAGAAATGGATTGCTTCGCAGCAGCGTCTGAAGAAAAATCAGGCTATTGTTGATCGCCTTGAGGGCATCAAGCCTGATGTGCAGCGCAGCCAGAAGAAATTGCTACAGATTGAAATGCGTATGGGGATGTCATTGCCAGCGTTGAAAGAAATCAATCGCCGCCTTTCACTTGGTGAGGCGCGTATGCGGCGTGCCAAGCGTGAAATGGTTGAGGCTAACTTGCGCCTGGTTATCTCGATTGCGAAAAAATATACAAACCGTGGCCTGCAATTCCTGGATTTGATTCAGGAAGGAAATATCGGCTTGATGAAAGCAGTCGACAAGTTTGAATACCGTCGCGGCTACAAATTTTCGACTTATGCTACTTGGTGGATTCGTCAGGCCATTACCCGTTCCATTGCTGACCAAGCCAGAACTATACGTATTCCTGTGCATATGATTGAAACCATCAACAAACTGAACCGTATTTCACGGCAAATGTTGCAAGAGATGGGGAGGGAGCCAACGCCAGAAGAGCTTGGTGAGCGGATGGAAATGCCGGAAGACAAAGTGCGTAAGGTGCTTAAAATTGCCAAAGAGCCCATCTCTATGGAGACGCCAGTCGGTGATGATGAAGATTCACACTTGGGTGATTTTATCGAAGACAATACTATCCAGTCTCCGATCGAAGCAGCTACCAGTGAAGGTCTGCGTGAAGCGACCCGCGAAGTGCTTTCAAGTCTGACAGCGCGCGAAGCCAAAGTATTGCGTATGCGTTTTGGTATCGATATGAACACTGACCACACATTGGAAGAAGTGGGCAAGCAGTTTGATGTAACCCGCGAACGTATTCGCCAGATCGAAGCGAAAGCCTTGCGTAAACTGCGCCATCCAACGCGTTCTGATCATCTGCGCGGCTTTCTTGACGAGCAGTGATTTTTCTTAGCGGGCCCATAGCTCAGTTGGTTAGAGCAGTCGACTCATAATCGATTGGTCGTAGGTTCAAGTCCTACTGGGCCCACCATTTATTCATTGCCTTGTATTGATGTGGTTTATCGGGCTAGCGCCTGTTCAACTGAAGCCAGTTTCACGCATGTGGTAAAAATTGCCATACACAAATCCACCTCTTCCAATTTCGGGAAGCTGGGTGCGAGACGAATATTCTTGTTCTGCGGATCTTTTCCATAAGGAAAAGTTGCGCCAGCTGGTGTAAGTTTCACGCCTGCTTCTGCCGCAAGTTTCACCACAGTTGTCGCTAGCCCCGCACGAGTGTTGAATGACACAAAATATCCGCCAGCAGGCTTTGTCCATTCCCCAAGATCACTCCCGGAAAATGCTTCATCCAGATGTTTTAGCACGCAGTCAAAGCGCGGTTTGAGAATCGCAGCATGTTTTTGCATGTGTGCTTTAACGGCAGGGGCATCCGGCAACATTTTTACATGTCGTGCCTGATTCACTTTATCCGGCCCAATAGTGCAAATGCCGAGTTGTTTACAGAACACGGCAAGGTTTTCTTTCGAGCTGCCCATGAATGCAATGCCAGCGCCAGCGTGGGTGATTTTTGAGGTAGAAGTGAATTGCAGCACGCTGTCTTCGGTGCCGTGTGCGCGACAGCGTTCCATGATGTTGGCCAGCACTGGCGGGTTGCTGGTGAGGTCATGGATCACATAGGCGTTATCCCAGAACACGCGGAAATTGGGGGCTGCGATTTTTCCGAGAGCTGCAATACGATCTACAGTTTCTGCGCTGTAAACACAGCCTGTTGGATTGCCATACTTGGGGACGCACCACATCCCTTTGATGGCTGGATCAGACTTGATCAACGCTTCCACTTGATCCATATCCGGGCCATTGTCTGTCAAGCGAACGGGAATCATCTCGATGCCGAACTGCTCGCATATGGCGAAGTGGCGGTCATAACCAGGTGACGGGCAAAGGAATTTGGTATTCGCTTCATTGCGCCATGCGTTTTTGCCGTCAGGGCCCAGCATCCAGGCATATTGCATGGCCTGATACATCATGGTGAGACTGCTATTCCCACCGGCGATGACTTCGCTGGTATCCAATCCAAGCAGTTCAGCGCCGAGCTTGCGCGCCGACGGCAACCCTTCCAGGCCGCCGTAATTGCGCAAGTCCGTGTTATCCAGCTGATAGTTACCATGCAGGTTGCCATCCAGCTCATCCGCCAGCGACAGCTGTTCTGCCGAGGGTTTGCCACGCGTGAGATCCAGCCCCAGTTTGCGTTGCTGGTAATCGGCGTACTGTGTCCGCAAAGTGTCGCGCCAGTTGGTCAGTTGCTCGCGGGAAGCTTGGTCGATTTGCACGGAGTAATTCCTCGGTTGGGGAAAAAAGCGCGCAATTATACGCACAAGCAGAGGCTGACCTGAAGGCCTTTGCAGGTTTGATTGGGAGGTTTAAAAAGGTCTGAGTACGGCCAACAGCACAATACTTATCAGTAGTAGTACAGGTAGCTCATTGAAGATCCGGAAGAATGTATGGCTGCGTGTGTTTTTATCATCAGCAAACTGGCGCAGGAAATAACCACAGGCTGCGTGATAGCACACCAGTAGCAGCACCAGCACTAGCTTCAGCTTGATCCACCAGACAGTCGTGTAGTAATCCATGTTCAGGTGCAGCATCCAGAAACCCAGTGCCACCGTCACAATGGCAGAAGGGGTCATGATGCCGCGGTATAACTTGCGTTCCATGACCTTGAAGCGCTCACGACTGGGAGTATCTTCGCTCATAGCGTGGTACACAAATAGTCTGGGCAGATAGAACAACGCTGCAAACCAGCATACGACGGCAATCAGGTGAAACGCTTTCAAGTACAGAAATAGCATGTCGACAAGGTTTCCCGGGGTCATCAAAGAGCGATAAAACAGTTATGATGATAAAGCAGATATACATATTTTGGATATTTTTGGGGATCGGGTTGTGATCAAGGTCGGAATTGTTGGTGGGACAGGGTACACAGGCGTAGAGTTATTGCGTCTTCTGGCCCAGCATCCGCATGCTGATGTGCAGGTTATTACTTCGCGCGGTGAGGCGGGCGTGCCTGTGGCCCAGATGTTCCCGAATCTTCGCGGGCGGTTTGATCTGGCGTTTGCTGTCCCTGATATAAAACAGTTGGGCGCCTGCGATATTGTGTTTTTTGCTACACCGCACGGTGTGGCCCAAGCCATGATGGCAGAGCTCCTGGCAACAGGCACGCGTGTTGTCGATCTATCAGCTGACTTCCGTATCCGTGATATTCCGCTGTGGGAAAAGTGGTATGGCCAGAAACATGCCAGTCCGGAGTTGGTGGGTGAAGCGGTGTATGGTCTGGCAGAGGTCAACCGGGAGGCGGTAAAAAATGCCCGGCTTGTTGCTTGTGCAGGTTGCTACCCGACAGCTGTCCAACTGGGATTCCTGCCCTTGCTGGAAGCGGGGCTGGTCAAGCCCGATAGTTTGATCGCCAATGCAGCATCAGGCGTTTCTGGTGCCGGGCGCCAAGCCAAAGTTGATATGCTGTATGCCGAGGTTAGCGATAGCTTCAAGGCGTATGCCAGCAACGGGCATCGGCACTTACCTGAAATTGAACAGGGTCTGCGCGCCATTCAAAAAGCCGATGCTGCGCCTGCAGAGCTGACGTTTGTGCCACACTTGATTCCCATGGTGCGTGGCATACATGCAACACTGTACGCGGATCTCGTTGATGAGACAGTTGATTTGCAAAAACTGTACGAGCAGCGTTATGCCGATGAGTATTTTGTTGATGTGCTGCCTGCGGGTTCGCACCCGGAAACCCGCACGGTGAAAGGTTCTAATTTTTGCAGGATCGCTGTGGCAAGGCCCTTGGGGCGCAACCGGGTAGTTGTGATGTCTGTTATCGATAACCTGACAAAAGGTGCATCGGGACAGGCAGTGCAGATTATGAATATCATGCAAGGGTTGCCAGAGAAAACCGGTTTGGAAAATCTGGCGCTACTGCCGTAAGTGTTGAGGAGAGATATACAATGAACACAGAGCAAGTAGAAACAGATCAGGATATACATGTAACTGCGAGTGCTGCAGGCAAGGTACGCCGATTGGTTGACGAAGAAGACAATCCGGATCTCAAGTTAAGGGTATTTGTTACCGGCGGAGGTTGTTCAGGATTCCAGTACGGGTTTACATTTGATGAAATTGCAGCGGAAGATGATGCGGCTATTGAAAAAGATGGCATCACTGTACTGGTTGATCCGTTGAGCTACCAGTATCTGGCTGGTGCAGAAGTGGATTATGAAGAAGGATTACAAGGTTCAAAATTTGTCATCAAGAATCCGAACGCTTCAACCACATGTGGTTGTGGTTCGTCTTTCTCTATCTGATTATTTGTTCAGCCTGACAGATAAATACTGCCGAGAATGCAGGGGCGGCTGGCACCGGTCACTGCCGGGATGTTTCCTGGCGCGCATTCAATCCTTTGTTTTGCTAGCCATGCGAATGCCATCGCTTCGACCCAATCAGGGTCAATACCAGCATCGATTGTGGAGCTAGTTTGAGCGCCTGGGAGTAATGCGCGTACTCTTTCGAGCAATAATTGATTGTTGCTTCCGCCGCCGCATAATAAAACACGATCAATGGAAGTTGGCATGGCGCTGATGGGAATGGTAATGCTGCGCGCAGTGAATTCAAGAAGCGTGCGCTGAATATCGGCATCACTCACGGATGTGAATTCCGTTAACACAGATTCGAGCCAAGCCAGGTGAAATGTTTCTCTCCCGGTGCTTTTCGGTGCGGGTGCTTGAATGTACGGATGAGACAAAAGCTGGTCCAGCAATGCAATATTACAATGCCCGGATCTTGCCCAGATCCCGTTTTCATCGTAAGGCTCCCCGCGTTTTTTCTGTATCCAGCTATCCATCAAAACATTACCGGGGCCTGTGTCAAAACCGGTCACGGGAGTGTCTTTTGTCAGCACAGTGATATTAGCCATGCCGCCTATATTGACGATGACGCGGCTCTCGTTTTTGTCGCCAAATACCGCTTTGTGAAATGCCGGAACCAGTGGTGCGCCTTGGCCGCCGGCAGCTACATCCATGCGTCGGAAATCCGCGACAGTAGTGATGCCTGTTTCAAATGCTATGGTGTTTGGGTCGCCAACCTGCAGTGTAAATGGAGCAGATTTTTCAGGATGGTGACGAATGGTTTGCCCGTGACTGCCGATGGCTCGAACGCGCGTAGCCTGAACATTTGATTGTTCAAGCAGTGCCATTGTCGCTTCTGCAAACAACTTCCCTATTCGCCGATCAAGCGCTCCCATACGGTTAATTTCATCAACACCCGGCTGACAGATCAATTCAATCTCAGATCTGACTGTCGTAGGAATTGGATGATTGTATGTCTGGACAAGTATTGGATTTTGGTCTGTGTCGAAACCAACCAACGCAGCATCAATTGCATCCAGACTGGTGCCGGACATCAGGCCTATGTAGAGCTCAGCGAATTTGTGGCTCACGGTTTTTGTCGGTGTCGCCCAATGCCACTTGCTGTGATTTCTGCGGAATTGTTCCCGCCGCAAATTCTTTCATTTGTGAAAACAGAGCCGCTGTCGTTTTGTCGAAATTGGCTTTTTCTGTTTTTGACAAAGGCTCTGCCATAGCGACATTCATGTTGGCCAAGGGATTGACAGCTGTTCCATTGACATGAAATTCATAATGCAGGTGAGGGCCTGACGCCAAGCCGGTCATACCCACTGCGCCAATTACTTGTCCCTGGTTGACGCGTGCACCTTTCTTCACGCCGATTTTGCTCATATGGCCATACAGCGTTGTATATACGCCGCCATGCTGGATCATAACAACATTGCCGAAGCCATTGCGCACACCTGCAAACACAACTGTACCATCGCCGGCTGCGCGTATAGGGGTGCCTGTGGGCGCACCGTAATCGATACCTTTATGAGCCCGAATTTTGTGCAGAATCGGATGTTTGCGATTCAAGCTGAAATAGGATGTCACTTTTGCAAAATCAACGGGCGTACGCAGGAATTGCTTGCGCATAATGTTGCCGTCTGGCGTGTAGTAGCTGGTCGTACCATTTTTGTTGGTATATTGAACAGCGCGGTATGTTTTACCCTGATTGGTAAATTCTGCAGAAACAATATTGCCCTGACCGATGGATTGGCCATCCAGATAGAGTTCCTCGTAGAGCAAGGCAAAACTGTCGCCTTGCTGAATATCCTGCAGAAAATCAACGTCGTAAGCAAAAATATCAGCCAGCTTAAGTGTCATGCGGTCGTTCAAGCCGGCTTTCTGGCCGGCCAGAAATAGCGAACTGTCGATTGTGCCTGCTGCATAGCTGTAGCGTACTTCAGGTATCAGCGTGACTTGTTTGCTTTCGTATTTATCACCGGTGCGCGTCACAGAAAGGCTGTCCAGTTTACTGCGGCGTAAACGCAGTTCTTGTACAGCGCCATCTTTCATCAGCACATCAAGCTCATCACCAAGATTCAGCGATGCCAGTTTTTGCGCATCTTTACTGCTGTTGGTAAGTTCGTGAATCGCGTTCGTATCAAGACCAGTCTTTTGAAGCAGGCTAGAAAGAGTGTCACCTTTGCGCACAGTCAGGTGCAGCCACGGGTCAATTTCGACAGGGGCAGTTGTGATTTCTGCAGCGGGTGTCTCGATGGCCGGGGCGACTGCTGGCGCAGGAGAAGGTTCCAGTTCTTGCACGCGATAAGCAACCACGCTGTCGGGAAGCACAGCCAGCAACAGGGTGGCCGCAAGCGAAATGCCGCATGCTGCAAGGAGGTGATGTCTGGGAAAATGGTGAGTCCAGACATTGCCTGTATTGTGCGTTTCTTTGGTTAGCATAGCTTCAGTAAGGGGCTTTGACCTATCAAAGGCTGGATTGTAGGCAGGGTTTACCCTGCATGACAACCTTGACAGCGGGGTTTTTTACCCATCCGGATAAAGGCCTCCTTGTAATTACAGGGTATTTCGGTAACGTGTGCGGCTCTCTGGATATTAGCAATGAAGAGGGTTTGTGGTTGTGGCAGGCGGGGTAATTTCAGAATTAGAGGCAAGGGGGCTTGTCAGTCAGTTGGCTGGCGGGCAGGATCTGGTTGAGCATTTGGCCTCGGGGTCTCGTACCGTGTATTGCGGCTTTGATCCCACGGCAGACAGCCTGCACATCGGAAGCCTTGTGCCCCTATTAGCCTTGCGGCGTTTCCAGTTGGCCGGACATCGACCTATTGCTCTGGTCGGTGGGGCTACCGGGCTGATTGGCGATCCCAGTTTTAAGGCAGAGGAGCGTAAGCTCAATACGCCGGATGTTGTTGCTGGTTGGGTGGAGCGCCTCAAATTACAGGTATCCCGATTCATTGATTTTGATGCTGGCGCTTTCTCCGCCGAGGTCGTCAATAACTATGACTGGATGGCAGGCATGAGTGTTCTCGATTTCCTGCGGGATATAGGTAAACACTTCTCGATCAACGCCATGATCCAGAAGGAGTCCGTCAAGCAGCGCATTGACCGTGAAGGGGCGGGCATCTCCTTTACTGAGTTCAGCTACATGATTCTTCAGTCACTGGATTTTGCTGAGCTATATAAGAGGCATGATTGTACGGTCCAGATCGGGGGATCTGACCAATGGGGCAACATTACAGGCGGCATTGACCTGACACGCCGATTGCATCGCCAGCAAGTCTATGGCGTGACACTGCCCCTGGTCACCAAGGCGGACGGCACCAAGTTCGGCAAGACCGAGAGTGGCACTGTCTGGCTGGATGCCTCCAAGACTTCCCCTTATGCCTTTTATCAGTTCTGGCTGAATACAGCTGACGCGGATGTCTATAAATTCCTTCGTTATTTCACGTTTCTGGATCTTGTTGCTATTGAAGAAATTGAACAATCAGATAATGCAGCACAGGGTCGCCGTTCAGCTCAAGGTATTCTGGCAAAAGCAGTAACTGCCCTGATTCATGGTGAGGCGGGGGTGCTGGCCGCCGAACGCATCAGCCAGGCATTGTTTTCTGGCGACATCAGTCAGCTGACAGAAAATGATCTGGCACAGTTGGCTCTGGATGGTCTTCCTGTGCATGAGGTAACAGCTGAGAGCGGCATGTTAGCAGGGTTGTTAGTGGATGCCGGGCTTGCGGTGACACCGCGTGGAGAAGTGACACTAGGTCAGGCTCGCAAGTTTATTCAGGAAGGTGCTATCCAGGTTAATGGCATCAAGGTAAGCGATGTTACTTCCGAGGTGGGTTCCAAAGATGCGTTGTATGGTAAATACCATCTGTTGCGGAGAGGAAAAAAGCAGTTTTCACTGTTGGTTTGGCGGTGATTTCAAATATTTTGTAATTCCTTGTTGCAACCTTTGTGTAGTTGCCTATAATGCGCGTCCGCACTGAGCAGGCCTC
>ERZ724527.86-NODE-86-length-42143-cov-6.414465_pt1 | contig 42143 bp, 36 predicted proteins | sample MGYA00376060_ERZ724527 | MGnify/ENA primary metagenome ERZ724527 (study PRJEB28724, sample SAMN07190886) | activated sludge metagenome | isolation source: activated sludge of sewage treatment plant in Hong Hong | place: USA: Christiansburg, Virginia | collected...
TGACACCCAAGAGGCAAACGACCAACAGGGCCGCCCGCAGATGCGGGGTGCGTGCAGTGCTTTGTGTCGCGCTCATGCGGCCACCACGAATTTCAGTGCCACGCCGTTGTTGCAATAACGCAAACCGGTGGGTGCCGGGCCGTCGTCAAACACATGCCCATGGTGCCCGCCGCAACGCGCGCAATGGTATTCGGTGCGTTTGGAGAACAGCGTGTTGTCCACTTTGGTACCGAACACGCCGGGAAGGGTAGTGAAAAAACTGGGCCAGCCCGTACCGCTGTCGTACTTCATTTTGGAGGTGAACAGCGGCAGATCACAGCCCGCGCAATGGTAGGCACCGGCGCGCTTTTCGGCGTTGAGTGGGCTGGTACCGGCACGCTCGGTACCCTCTTTGCGCAAAACGTCGTACTGCATCGGCGTCAGGCGCTCTTTCCATTGTGCATCGCTGAGGCGCAGCGGGGTCATACCGGGCGCTGGGGGTGTCGCTGCTGCGGACGGGGTGGGGGCGGCTGCCCGCACCGCTAACGGCAGCAGGCTACCAAGGCCCAGTGCAGTGAGTAGTTTTCGACGGATCATGGTCGGTTCCTGTTTTCTGTGAGTGGTCTGAGTGGGTTGGTCGGTTGAGTTCGCGAAATCTTTCACTGCTCCGATTGGTATTGCGTTGCACGATTATTGGTTTGGAACCGGATGCTTGTGCAAGATAAGGTTACTTCCACCGGCTCGTCGGTCCGTGCCGCCAGAATACTGCGTGTGCAAAATAGAGCCCAAGAAAAAATCATGCCCCATTTCGCTGCCAATTTGACCCTGCTGTTTACCGAACTGCCTTTTTTGGAACGGTTTGAGGCCGCTGCCAAGGCAGACTTCACGGCGGTAGAGTTTTTGTTTCCCTACGCCTTTGCCGTCGAAGACATTAAACGAGAACTCGATACCCACGGGCTCAAACTGGTACTCCACAACCTGCCCCCAGGCGATTGGGACGCCGGTGAGCGTGGCATCGCCTGCCTGCCAGACCGTGTGCAGGAGTTCCGCGCGGGAGTTGCCACCGCCATCCGTTATGCCCAAGGCTTGGGGGTGGGGCAGCTCCATTGTCTTGCGGGCAAAGCGCCTGCAGGGGTTGCCGGAGATGTGCTCCGCCAGACCTTCGTGAGCAACCTGCGATATGCGGCCGCAGAGCTCGGTGCCGCAGGCCTGAGGCTGTTGATTGAGCCCATCAACACCTACGACATTCCCGGCTATTACCTGAACCGCACACAGCAGGCGCTGGATATTCTGGACGAGGTCGGTGCGGACAACGCCTTTGTGCAATACGACATCTACCACGCCCAACGCATGGAAGGTGAACTAGGCACCACCATCAAAAACAACCTGCAGCGCATCGGCCATATTCAGCTGGCCGACAACCCTGGGCGCAATGAGCCTGGCACGGGCGAGATCAACTACGCCTGGTTGTTCAAACATCTGGATGCCATTGGCTACACCGGTTGGATAGGTTGTGAGTACAAACCTGCCACCACCACCTTGGCGGGCTTGGGCTGGCGCGAGCAACTCACTGCATAAGCTGCGAATTCCACGCTGGGCTCGTCACCGGCAGCCTGGCTGCGCACGCGCGCCGTTTGCGTGCCCGAGCTATGCCGGAATGGTGTAGGCTTTTTCTGTGAACAGCCTGAGGCAGGCGTCGGCAACCACGGGGTCGTACGCCGTTGATCGTCCCCGTTTGATTTCGGCGAGGGCTGCGTCAAGCCCCAGGGCGGCGCGGTAGGGGCGGTGCGATGACATCGCCTCGACAACATCCGCCACAGCAATGATTCGCGCCTCCAGCAGGATTGCATCACCCTTGAGGCCCTGCGGGTAACCGCTACCGTCAACCCGTTCGTGGTGCTGCAGCGCGACCAGGGCGACGGGCCAAGGAAACTCTACATGCTTGAGCACGTCGTAGCCCGCTTGGGCATGTTCACGGATCAGCAGCATCTGAATGGGGCTGAGCCGACCCGGCAATGACAGGATTTCCGACGGAACGGAGATCTTTCCGATGTCATGCAAATGGCCTGCCACTTTCAGACCTTCCACCAGGCGTTCGTCGCAGCCCAGCTCCACTCCGATCGCGGCCGCGATAGCGCCCACCCGCCGCTCGTGACCGGCCGTGTAGGGGTCCCGCATTTCACTCAAGGTCATGACCACATCCACCGTGCTCATAAATGCAGATTGGAGCTCGGCGATGTAGCGCTTGATATCCTCATTGGCAGCCAGCAGCTCGCCAGCACGCTTGCCCTTCTCTTGGGCTTCAAAGGCCAGTTCTTGGTTGGCAACCAACAGTTCGGCTGCACGCTGACCCTTTTCCTGGGCTTCGAAGGCCAGTTCCTGGTTGGCAACCAGCAGTTCGGCTGCACGCTGGCTCTTCTGCTGGGCCTCAATAGCCAGCTCGCGATGCGCCGCAAGCCGTTCACTTTCCGCCAATTTGGTGTCAGTGATATCGGTTACGGCAAAACGCAGGCTCCCGGTGCCGCTTTGCGGCAGGATCGAGGCATCCAGGCGCACCCAGAATACGTTTCCATCGACTTTCACCATCCTCAACTCGCAGGATCTGGGCTCAATGCCGCCGAGGATTCTTTTGTGCATCAGGTAGTAGATATCCTGATCTTCGGGGAAAATAAAGCGCGTGATGGGCTGCTGAATCAGTTGCACCCGCGCGACACCGATTAGAGCCGCCGTAGCAAGATTTGCTTGCAGGATCAGTCCAGTCTCACCGACCGTGCAATAACCAATCGGTGCCATGTCATAGAAGTCGAAAAAGTGCGCTTGAGACGCGTCGCGTTCGGCCTGAGAATGGCGCAACTCCTCGTTCTGCATCTCCAGCTCAATCTTCTGGGCACGTAAATCTCGCAACAAGCGCTGGGTTGCCTGCGGTGTGGCGGACTCGATCAGATCAGACGCGTCAGCGCCAGCTGTTGGATCGACCATATGGTTTGTCGCTGGTTGTTTCGGATCGCTGGGATCAAGACAAGGTGTTCGCGATATTTTTTGTCTACTCGAAGAATATTACCCTTCGCAGGGTTTTTGGCTCTGAAATTTCTTTGCCGCCTGATGCCCGTCAAAGAAGCAGCGGTGTTTCCATTTGCTGCACGGTTCCAGGTCGCTGCGCACTAGCACTTCACGCTTTTAAGTAGTTTCTATGTATCAAATGAGGCTCTAGCCCACGTAGAATATAAGAAGTATGCTATTATAATAGTAGCAAATGCAGCACACGCACTCGCCAACGTTTTTCCCGTTTGCATCAGGCATGCCCTACCACCGTAGCGCCCGGTCTATTCGATTCAGTCTGTGGCGCGGGCATCAGAGCGTGCCAGCGTGTACAGGAGACCGAAGCCCACCGTGGACCCCATGTCCTGCCGCACCAGGGGACTGGCGCTATTGGCAGCTCCGCCCACCGAGGTCAGCCGGGCAAAACCGAAAATACGCAGATTAGGAGTCAGGCTCTGACTGAGGTTAAGCGACAAGCGGGACATGATCAACCCACTTTGCGCCTTGTACGCCGGGCGGGTGGCGGTGGCGTAGGCCGGTGCAACGCCGTAAAACGTATCGGCCAGTCGCTCGTCCCCCAACACCACGCCGAAGCTGGTGGAGTACCGGATGCCGCCACCCGTGCTGCGCTCAAAGATAAGCTCAGGCTCCAGAGAAATGCCTTTGTCCTTCAGGCTATCCGTCAGATCAAACACGCCACGCAGGGCTAACTCGGCACGCCAGCGGCCGTTGCCCGGGCCGCTGCCCAAGTTCCATTTGACACGTGGGCCGAATTCAACCAGCGTGCCGAGATCGGGCATGCCATTGCGGGCTTCGATGTCATTCGAACTTGAGCCAAATGCTCCGCTGACGCCCACATCGACTTCCATCGTGTCGGTCTTGATGGCGCGCACGCCGACGCTGCCGCGGTCGGCGCGTAAATACTGCCCTCTGTAGATGAAGAAAGGGAGCACCAGCGCACGATTCACCTGTTGCGACGAGCCAGGGTAGGCCTGCTGCATGAGGCCTGTCCCAAACACACCGACTTCCCACAACGGCAGCTGTGCGCTACCGTGCGGAGAGGCTGAGCCAACCCCGTCACTATGTTTTTCAGGTGGGGCGCTATAAAGCTGCGCCTCAGCCGATTGCCCGAAAGAAATGGATGCAATCGTGGCCAACGCGACAGCCAACGCCAGCGATTTTGGGGATGGGGTGAGAGTTTGTTGTTGCATGGCTGAAATCAGAAAAGGTGAAGTAAGAGGAAAACTGCGCCCGAACCAGGTCTACACGAACCTGTGCGGTCAAGGGATTTTTTGCTGTTCACGGATCGGCACCCGCGCCTTCAGGGCGCAATGCGCCCCACGACCTGCACACCATTGGCCGTCGGTTTGACCACCACACCCTCGCCAGAGGATGGCACCACATCCGTTAATGCGGTGATATTGACTTGGTGAGTCACCACCACAAGAACACCAGGACCGCGCCAGGCCGACAACAGTTGTTGTGCGGCACGGGTTCTTTCTGGCGACAGGTCCGATTGTTTAAAGAAAGAGTTGAAGACCGGTTGGTCGGTACGCTTGCCCGGGAAGGCCAAATCCGCAGTGTCGCGCGTTCGGCACCATTGCGAAGACCAGACCGCGCCTACCTCAATGCGCCGCTTTCTGAATTCGGCCCCCATGCGACGCGCCTGCTCCTTGCCTTCGTTGCTCAGGTTGCGTTGCGTGGTGCAATCATCCAGTGTGTGGCCTGGCGGGTCACCACCGCCGGGAGCCAGCGCATGCCGAAACAGCACCACGGTCCCCTCCGTGACGCTGGCCCAGCCGTCAGCGGCCACAGCAGCGCCTTGCGACCCAGCCAAGAACAGCAGTGCAAAGCAAGACCTGCGCAGCATGGAATTGAAAGAAGTGAGCGTCATATTGCCAACTGCAACCAGATCTCATTGCGCCGCAAGAACCATGGCGTGGTGGGTCCGTCATAGCGGGAAAAAACCGGGTCGCCAGTCCAGGCGATGTCCGCAGCGCGCAGGCCACTCTGCAGCTTGGCCAGGTGTTCGCTGTAGTTGGACTCCGACCAGAAACCCGAGTAGCGGATCACCGCCACGCGTTGGGGCGGAACTTCACGCAGCATGACGCGGGGATCCAATGGCTCCGGGGCATTGGCCACCGTGGTCCCTTTGGGCAGAACAAACTGAACCACAAAGCCGCCTGCAACGGCCGTTTGTGTGACCGGCGCTGTCATTTCCAGCTTTACGGGAGCCGCTGTCTGCGTCACTGGCGCGGTCATCGCAAGCTTTCGCTCCCCTTTGTTTTTGCCGAAGATGTAGCCCGCCAGTATCGGGAATGCGCGGCTTCCTGCATCGCCGGCATCGGCGTTAACCAACACCTCTGCCACCGTGTAGGCAGCGTAGTCGCGCAGTTCGATGTCGTCCAGGGTGCGCAAGGTGGTGTAGGTGGGCTCTTCGATGGCGTGGCCGACTGCGGGCAGCATCACCAGCGCCAGAGCGGCAGCAGCCCCACGCGCACGGGTGCCCCAGAATGCAAAGCGCTGTGCCGGGAGAAGGGGAGTCACTTGCGGGGTGTTCGTCATGTACTAAGCGTCCGGTTGGGCTGAAGAGAAGCCGATACTGTTGGTAAGGAGTCGCACAACCACCGTGGTGGTTGTGCGGGGTCGCCCGTTTATTTGGGCATGACAACGGAGTCAATGACGTGGATGACACCGTTATCGGCAACGATGTCCGTCTTCACCACATTGGCGCCATTCACCTGCACCCCGCCCATCGTGGTGACCGTCAGGTCTGAGCCCTGCACGGTTTTGACCTTGCCGGCCTTGACGTCAGCGGCCATCACCTTGCCAGCAACCACATGGTAGGTCAACACGGCGGTCAGTTTGGCTTTGTCTTTGAGCAGCGCGTCGAGGTCTGCCTTGGGGATTTTGGCGAAGGCTTCGTCTGTGGGAGCAAACACCGTGAACGGACCCTTTCCTTTGAGCGTATCCACCAAACCTGCTGCACCGAGGGCCGTCGCCAGCGTTTTGAAGCTACCGGCAGCGACTGCAGTGTCGACGATGTCCTTGGCTTGAACTGACACGGCCATGCCGAAGGAAAGAACGGAGGCAATGAGTATCTTTTTCACGAATATCTCCAAAAGTGATGTCGTTACAAATCGCCAAAAATGTGGCGATGCGGAAATGTACTACCAACAAGTATCATTTAATACTTTGTGGTCTTTTTAGATACCAATTGGTTTTTTTGAGGCAAACAAGGTCACGCGTTCTGCAACCCTACGAAAGCCACAGACATTGGTTCGCCCAAACTGCGCGTGGAGGCGGTCTTGTCTATGCTGTCAACTTGTATCGCCGTTCAACCAAACCGAAGGAGTTCCCATGCCAGTTCGCTTGTCGACGCGCCGCCAACTTGTTCTGTCAGCAACCGCACTTGCGGCGCTGCTGTCCCCAGACTGGGCCTTTGCGCAGGTGACTGTGGGCCAGCCGGCCCCGGCGTTCAGCCTGGTGGCTGCGGACGGCAAAACGGTGGCGTTGGAGTCTTTGCGGGGCAAAACGGTGGTGCTGGAGTGGACCAACCACGACTGCCCCTTTGTGCGCAAACACTACGACGCGGGCAATATGCAGGCACAACAAAAAGAGGCCGCAGCTGTAGGCGCGGTCTGGCTTCAGGTGATTTCGTCCGCCCCTGGCAAACAAGGGTATGTGGATGGCGCCACGGCCGTTGCCCTGAACACCAAGCGCCAAGCCGCGCCCGCAGGCACGCTGCTGGACCCGACTGGCAAGGTGGGCCAGCAGTACGGAGCCAAGACCACGCCCCATATGTATGTCATCAACGTCCAGGGAACCTTGGTGTACCAGGGCGGCATCGACAGCATCGCCAGCGCGCGCACTGAAGATATTGCCAAAGCGGAGCAGCATGTTCGCGTTGCGGTCGCGGAGCTAGCCAAGGGCAAAACCGTGACCAAGGCCACTTCAAAGCCTTATGGTTGCTCTGTGAAGTACGCTGACAGTTGATCGCCGCCGAGCCGAAACCGGCTCCCGTTGACAGTGCGATACTTTCTATAGGAAATAAATCGACCCACCGAAATGAAATTTTTTGATTTGCCTGTGGTTCCACACACGGCCGCTGACCTTGTCCGCATGCCGGTCTACCGGGCGAACCGGTTCCCCGTCGACGACGGACCGGCGCCTTGGCTAGATCGCCCCGACGCCGCAGAGTTGATTGCGCACCACCTGCAGGAAGGCAGCATCACCGAAGATGAGGCGCTGCTGTGCCACCAATGGTTGCGAGACGGTTACGTCATTTGCGAGGGCTTCTACGACGAGGACTTGCTGGATCGCACCTGGGCTGCCTACGAGCAAGCGATTGCCGACGGCAGCGTGACACCTCCGTGTGAACCCATGTTCGAGGGAGACAAGCTACCCGGGCGCGTCTCAAACCCCCACTTTTTGGTGCCAGCGGTCGACCGCATGCTGTTCGAGCCGCGCATGGGACGGTTGGTGAGCCTGTTTTTGGGCGTCAAGGCGGCGCCTTTTCAAACCATCATTGGCCACAAAAGCAGCCAACAACTGGCCCACTCGGACTCCATCCACATGACCACCTACCCGCAAGGTTATCTGGCGGCGAACTGGATCGCATTTGAAGACATTCACCCCGACTCCGGCCCCTTGGTGTATTACCCGGGCAGCCACCGTTTGCCGTATGTTCTGTCTGACGATCTGGGTATCCCGGTGGAGATGGGGTATGGCGGCTACCATCGAATTTACGAGCCCGCCATCCAGAAATTGATCGCCGAACACGCGTTGCAACCCAAGATTTTCTTGCCCAAAAAAGGCGATGTGTTGTTGTGGCACGCCAATCTGCTGCACGGTGGCAGTGCCTTGAATGGGTCGGCGCATCCCAGCCGCAAAGCGCTGGTGTGCCACTTCTTTGCAGAAGGCTGCACCTGTTACCACGATCTGACCGGTACCCTGAGTCATAGCCAGGTTGGGCGTGATCTCTACACCTACCCAACTGACGGATCCCGCGGTCCAGCGCGCGCCCGGGTCCATCTGGCTGGTAGGACCGCCAATTTGCTGCAAAGGGCGCATGCGGTGTGGCGCAAGGATGGCACCGGCGTGCTGGCCAGCAAGACATTGAAATACCTGAAGAAGCGGCTGGGTTGACAAACCACTTCGGGAACGGTTCACCCCGCACAAGGCCAGGGGGTGACCGGTGACAACGCTTGAATCAGTAATCCCTCAGGAAGCCAAAACAGGCAAGCCGTGTCGGCGGCGGGCCTGCGCACAGGCGTCGCTGCCTTCCTCAAACTCCCGGCACGGTGAAGGGCGCCATTCATAAATGCCGCAGCCAACTCTCTGGCCCAGGGTGCCGGTGAGTGCGGCACAGCGTGCCGGTGTGTGGTCGGTGCCGCGCATGCGGGCGGTGTAGCGGGTGACTTCTACCGTCAGGCCGCAAGGCACGTTGCCGTGTTCGGTGTCGAGTTCGTAGGTGGAAAAGTCCACCCGGAAGCTGGCGCAGCAAGCGCCGCAGGATGTGCAGTTAGTCATGGCTGATGTATTTCCCAGGGGAGCCTGGCAATGTTTTCCAGTGCCTGAGCAGGTCCCGCAGGGCTTGCGGTTTGTGGGCTGGTGTTGCGGTACCTGCCTGGTTGAGGCTGTTAACGCCATGGCACGAGGCACAGGTGCGCATTTCCCCCGGCTGCAAGGTGATCCAGTTACGCTCCCGCACAATCGGCTGGCCCGCAGAATCGGTGTTTTGCCAGGTCAGCGCCCGACGCGCCGGCACAAAGGCAGCTGTCGAGCCATCGGCTGCAATGGCCACGCTGCCCGGTGGCCCGTTTGGGTTGGAAGGGTTGTGGGCACGCTGCGCCTCCATCGGTTGCGCCAGAACGCGCCGTCCGGCTCGGTCGCCGTAGGCGCGGACCATGTCGCCCTGGAGCACCTGGAAGTGCGCGATGTCGTAAACACGGCCACCTGAAAACGTGCGCGCCAAAGTCCGCTTGCCACCAGGCACTTGCAGGTTGAAAGGTTGCTGTCGGTCGGCCTGGTCACGGCTGGTTTGGTCACGGGTCACGATCAACGCCAGGTTGTGGTCAATCAACCAGGTGCGGAGGTCACTTTCACTGACACTTTCCTCCGCAAACACTGCGCGCTCGGGTGCCTCCAGCATCAGCGGAGCCTGGGTTGGGCGTGCATGGGGGCGTACTTCCACGGCCTCCAGCTCCCACAGTTCACCGCTGAAGTTGCGCTGCACGGTTCCGCTCCACCAATGGACTGACTTGGTGATGCCGCTCGTTAATTTGCGACCGGCTTTGTACAGACCGGTTGCGTTGTCTTTCTCCAGCAGATTCAAACGCAAGTCGTTCAAGCGTGTGCCAAATCCAGGGGCCCGCTCGGAACTGGTGTGGCTGGCCACCAGACCACCATTGGACAGTGGCAGGGGGTTGCGAAATCGCCCCCCGCGCAGCAGGTCACCGGCGTCACCCGGGGTGACCTCTGTGACGACCATCTGCTCGCCGTGAAGCTCCGGGGAGCCCGTGAGCCGGACCAGACGGTCGGTTGTGAACGACTCCGACTCGCGCGCACTGGTGGCGAAGAAAATGCCCGGTTGAAGCGGGTCCTCGCGCAAATGAAAGAGACCGCCTTCGCGTCGTATGGAGACTGCGTTAGCGTGCAGATGGTCCAGTGTACGGTTAGACAAGTTGGCGTCTTCAACAAAACTGGGTGTCAGAAAGCCAAAGGCCAGTTCATGTTGCCCCACGTGGTTGATGGTTTCCTCGCCGGTTCCATCCTGGTTGATTTGCCAGGCGGTAAAGAAATTGCTGCTGAAGGCGCTGACGCGCCCGTAAGGGCTTTCGCTGCCGGCGCCCGACTCCGGAAACCACTCTGCGCGGCTGTTGAGCTGGCTCGCTTCCGGATGTTCACCAGCGTAGTTGAAGGACCCAAAAGGAATGGCCACGCCGTTGCCTTGGGCATTGCGGTCGCGCTCGGCCAGTCGGTCCTGTTGCAGGTGGTCCCAGCGGGTGAAGATAATCCGGCCGAAACTGTCCACCAGCGGGTTGAAGGCGCCGCTGGGGGCGTGGCTCAGCAGGGTGAGTGTTCCGGTTGTGGGCTCCAGGGCCCACAGGCCGCTGGTGGTGGGCATTGCCTCGTATTCGTCGAGCGCAGGGTACAGGTGCGCCTGGCCGTTGTGCGGTCGATCCGAAGTAAATAAAATCCGGTCGTCGCTGGCATATACCGGCGACAGGTTGTTGTATCGCTCTGGCTGGTTCGCGATGCGGGTAATGGATGCTTTTTCGCCAATGCCAAAGCCACGAACCTCGTACAGCTGCCAGGCACTTTCTTGCGCTTGCCCGGCCACTACGGGCGCCCCCACCACCATGCTGAACACCGCCTTGTCACCACCCCAGTGCACTGCGGGTTCACGCACGGCAATGGAATTGGCTCCTTGCCAGCCGTCGCTGCCAAACCCGGCCTCGCGCGTCAGGTTGCGCAGGGTTCCGTCCACGCCGCGCAGCATCAAGTCCCCACCACGCGGCGACAAGTCCACCCCTGCGCGGTGGTTGGCAAAGGCGGACAGGCGGGTGCCGTCGTCAGTTTCCGGTGGTACCTGGGTCACAAACAGAATGGGGTAAGGCGTGGCGACCGTGACGTCGTCGCTGTGGGAGCAGGCGAGCAATACCACGCTAAGCACCAGGCTGCTCCAACACAGAATACGTTTTTTCATTTGCTTATCGTAATCCCGGATACTCCGCTCTGAGAGCCTCTTGATCGCGGATACTTCGGTCCTGTTCAGCAGCGCCCTACAGGGACCGCACAGAGCTCAAGCCTTCACTCAAAACGGATCAGAAAATGTCTTTTCTAACAAGCACGCACACTCGGGTTTTGCCGGTAGTTCTTGCCGCCACGCTATTGGCAGGTTTGGTGGCTTGCGGCGGTGGTACCGGTGGCACCACTGCCACACCAGTGCCGCCGACCATTCCTACGCCGACACCCGCTGTCGGGTCGGCCTGGCTCGGGTTCGGGGGCGATGCACAGCACGCAGCGGTGTCCAAGGTGGCAACCCAACCACTGAGCCGCATTGTTTGGCAAACACCGGTGGATGTGGCGCCCCAATACAGCTCCAGAGGCTACCTGCTGTACCACTATGGGTCTCCGGTTATTACCGCTGGCAATACCGTGATTCTGCCGGTGAAACGTGAAGCCAAAGACCTGTACCGGGTTGAGGCACGGAGCGGTGCAACTGGCGCGTTGTTGTGGTCTGTGGAGAGTGACTACACCATGCCTACCCATCGCTGGACGCCCAGCTACAACGTGACACTGACTTCTGGCAACCGAATCTACGCGCCGGGTGCAGGCGGCAAAGTCTTTTTTCGCGACAACGCCGACTCGGCTTCATCCACCACACAAACCGCCGTGTTTTATGGGGACGGCTTGTATGCGGGCGCCAAGGTAGCCCTGGATGCGTCCGTCACCATCAACACGCCCATCACGGCCGACTTGCAAGGCAACATCTACTTCGGATTCATCGCACTCCCAGGAAACGTGGCGGGCCTGACCAGCGGCATCGCCCGCATCGGTGCGGACGGCAGAGGCAGTTGGGTCAGCGCCAGCGCAAGTGCGGCGGAGCCCTTGGTTTCCAAGACCGCAACCAACAGTGCGCCGGCACTCTCCATGGACCAAAGCACACTGTATGTTGTGGTGAACGGTGACCCCACCAACAGTGGGCGCCCAACCGGATACTTGTTGGCGCTTGACAGCGCGACGCTGGCGACCAAGGGAAGGGTGTTGCTGATGGACCCCAAGGAGGCGGCGCCAGCCATGGTGAGCGACGATAGCACCGCATCTCCCACGGTCGGCCCGGATGGCGACGTCTACATTGGCGTGCTGGAGAGCACCCCCGGGTCTCACAACGCCCGTGGCTGGTTGTTGCACTTTGATGCAACTCTGGCGCAAAACAAGACGCCAGGTTCCTTTGGGTGGGACGACACGGCCTCCATCGTGCCCAGGTCCATGGTGCCAAGCTACACCGGAAACTCAACCTATCTGATTACGACAAAGTACAACAACTATGGTCGGGTGGGAAGTGGCGACTCCATGAACCGCGTTGCAGTACTGGACCCGAATGCCGTTCAGGCCGACTTCATATCTGGCAACCCCGTGATGAAAGAAGTGCTGACCATACTGGGGCCTACCCCAGACCCAGACTTTCCGGGTGGATTTATCGAGTGGTGCATCAACACCGCAGCGGTTGATCCGTTCACGCAGTCCATCCTGATCAACAGTGAAGATGGTTATATGTACCGATGGAGTCTGGCAACCAATACGTTGAGTGAGCGGATCCGCTTGACCAGCGGATTGGGGGAGTCCTACACACCCACGGCAGTGGGGCCAGACGGAAAGGTCTACGCGATCAACAACGGCATCTTGTTCGCGCTTGGACAGTGAGTTCTGTATCCGACTCACCAGTCGGATAAGGGTATTCGTGTTTGGATCGTGAAATGGTGGGCCAGCGTACAGATAGTTGGAGCTGCGAGCGGTATCGTGCAGCAGTTATCAACCAACCTACCTAAGGAATTCATGAAAATCACGTTATTGCTGGCCACCTTGTTGGCTACTTTGGGTCTGGCCGCCTGCAACCCAGCGAGCACACCGCCACCTGCGGTGGTCATGGTGCCTGGCCCTGCCGGTGCAACGGGAGCCACAGGAGCGACCGGAAGCGCGGGAACCAACGTTCCTGTGCCCGGCCCAGCCGGCGCCACCGGAGCGACAGGGGCTCCTGGCTACGACGGCAGCGCTGGCGCGACCGGTGCGACCGGTGCAACGGGTAGCTCGGGCGCAACCGGTGCCACCGGTTACGACGGTGCCAAGGGTGACCCAGGCAAGACCGGCAAGACGGGTGACACCATCATTGTTGTCCCAGAGAAAAAGTAAGCCATTTCTTGCCTTTAGCTCTCGCGGTTATTGCGCAAGCAGCTATAAAAAATATAGCGATTGAGTCACGACCCTGCTATCGGGAGCTTGATCACCACTGCATGCAGATCGCGTGTGGTGGCGATTGGTAGCGTCACAACTTGATTTCCATGCCCAGACTATATTGCGTGCGCCCGGTACGCAACGTGTTGGTGGAGTAGCCATCCGACGTGAAAGTGCGGGATTCGCCATCCAACGGTACCAGGTTGTTGACGGCAAAGCGGGCAGAAATTTTGGGGCTGAACATCCACTGCGCAAAAAAGTCCATGCTACGTGCGCGCGACTGGTCCAAAAACTGTGACTGGGATTGCTGTGTGGTGTAGCCCGGTGTGAAAGCGAGACTACCGCCCATGGTCATGGGCAAGCCCGCAACCCGGTAGTCAAAACCAAAGTTGCCCGACCAGGGTTGCTGGCCATCGAGCCGGTTGTTGGGTCCGGGCAGGGCGTCCACCGACGATTGGTACACGTTGACCGAACCGCGCAGATTCAGCGGTAACTTCGCATCCACCATACCTGGCAACAATTCACCGGCACGCCCTTTGACCTCCAGCTCCAGCCCCCGGGTCATGGCTTTGGAAAAGTTGACGGGGCGGGAAACCCAGCGCGGAACACCGGACCAGTCCACGTTTTGCAAGCTGGTCACATTGCGGATCAGGTCGTCGACCTGGCGGTAAAAGACACCGATGCTGATCAGGCCGCCGGCGGGCAGGTACTTTTCCAGCGCCACGTCCAACCCGGTTGCGAGTTCGGGAAGCAAGGTCGGGTTGCCCATGCGGTCTGGCGACAACTCGGTATTGGTCTTGCTGGTGTCGGAAAACAGATTGTTGATAAATGGGCGGGCCATCAGGGCCGACAGGTCAGGCGCCTTGTAACTGCGCGTGACGCTGGCCCGCACCAGGTCGCGCCCGGCAGCGTCGAACTTGTAATTCAGGTGCACCATGGGTGTTACCACATTGCTGGTGTTGCTGATGGGGTTGGCAAGGCCCTGGCTTTTGCTGGCTATCTGTTCGGCGCGTAGCCCCAGGTAGGTGGACCACTGCTTGTTGATTTCCCACTCATCCTGCACAAAAAAAGCCTGGCGCTGGATGCGGGCTGAAAACGGCTGGCCTTCGAACTCCGCTACAAGGGGCAAACCGTTTTCCGTGATGTCGCGTTTTTCATCGCGCTGGCGCCATTCCAGGTCCCAGCCCACCGTGAGGCTGTGCTGATCGTTCAGCAGGCGGTTGTAGTTGCCAGACTGGGTGGCGCTGAGGTCGGCGTTGTCGCCAATGGTGCGCCGAAACGGCAACGCCTGTCGAACCGTTTGACCGTCGAAACTGCCCTTGGACGACGACACGCCCGCTTTGAGCTCGATACGTTCGGAGGTGCTGAGGTGGTTGACCCATTGCAGGTTGCTGCGCACGTTTTGCCAGCCGCCTTTGAAGTCACCGTTGTCCTCCAGGCTGGGGATTCCAGCCAGGATCTGGCTGCGGTAGCTGGCCTCATTGATCCAGGTACCTTTCTGAACAAAGCTTTGCCAGGTCAGTGTTTCGTCGTCGCTGATTTTCCAGTTCAGCCGCGGTCCGATGTTGATGCCGTGGCCAAAAGAAAGGTTCTCTCCCTGCTGGAGCGACTGCGCCAGTTGTCCATCGATTCCAGGGGCGCTGCGCGACACCACCGAGTCATTGCGGTTGCGCCACTGAAACAGCGAGATGGGCAAGGACAGTGAGAATCCATCCCACTTTTCACCTATCGTAAAACTGCCCGACACGGTGGGTTTGTCAACGCTGTAACCCAGCATGGCGCGCAGGTCGCGCTGCGAAACCTTGGGTGCATCCTTGAGGATGATGTTGATGGCACCGGCAACCGCCTGGGCACTTTGGTTGGCGGTAGGTCCCTTGGTCACCTCGATCCGTTCAACCTGGGCCGGGTCCAACTGGTCCAATGCAAAACCGGGTGGGGCTGGGTCCCCATTGATGAGGATCAGCGTGTAGCCTGAGCCCAAGCCCCGCATGCGTGGTGCATTGCCTTGCATGGTGATGCCCGGCAAACGTTTCAAAACATCGGCCACGTTGTTGTCGCCGTATTTGTCCAGTTCTTCCCGCCCATACACCTGCTTTGCCACCTGAGCGCGGCGGCGCAAATCGTTGTCGGTGGCTTGTTTACCCATGACCTCGACCCGCTCCAGTTTGCCACCCGGTTGGCGGGTGGCGGGCTCAGCCCCGCCCACGACCGGGACATCCTGTGCCAAGGCCTGTCCTATGGAGCCTGTACCAAGCCCGACCAAGGCCCCAATACAAACCAAGGTGCCACAATTTTGTTTTTTCACTACCAGTTCCCAAAAAATAGTCGCAGGGCGACGCCTTGTGGCGACCGCGTCAAAGGCGGAGATTGTCCACGAACTCAAGTGCGCTTGGCCGCACTCGATAGAGAGACCAGATGTTTGTCAAGGTTTGTTTGGGCCTCGACCGGTGGTGCGATACTGCGCGCCGTCCGGCGCACATTGCGTCATAGATCAAGGGGGTGGCATGGAGGTCGATCAATCGCAAAGGGCGGCTATTGGGCGAGGTCAGCAGCCACGGGACCGGCGGTGGTGCGTGCACACAGGTCTGATTTTGATGGGGATGTGCGCGGTAGTAGTCAACGCCGCAAGTGGTGCGGCAGCTGCAGGTCCCCACCCCTGCCGGGTGGAAGGCCTGCCCAACGAGTTGTTGTGCGGTGTCGTGCAGCGCCCGCTGGACCCGGCCCGACCTGATGGGACACGCATTGGTGTGCACTACCTGCTGGTGCCCGCCATGGCGCGTAACAAACAGCCCGATGCAGTTTTGATGCTGTCCGGCGGGCCTGGCCAGAGCGCGATTGATCTGGCTCCCATGGTTCTGCCGCTGATGGCCCGGTTGAATAATCGGCGTGACCTGGTGTTTATCGACCAGCGCGGTACCGGGCGCTCGGCGCCCCTGCAGTGTGCCGACGAGTCACGCCTGCCAGTGCAGCAGGCTGTAGACCCGGTGCAGCAGTTGGAGCGCGTGCGCCAATGCGCAGACACGCTGGCAAAACTGCCCCATGGCGATATGCGGTTCTTTACAACGACGATTGCCATGCAAGACATGGAAGCCGTGCGTGAACAATTGGGAATACCCCAATGGAATCTCGTTGGCGGCTCCTATGGCACGCGGGCTGCGCTGGAATATCTGCGCCAGTTTCCCCAGAAGGTGCGCCGCACGGTATTGGATGGTGTGGCTCCGCCGGATATGGCCTTGCCGGCGAGTTTTTCGGCTGACGGCCAGGCGGCGCTGGATGCGTTGCTGCAATCCTGTGAGGTCGATACACAAGGCCCCCGTGCCTGCGCCACGCAATATCCCCAACTGCGCCAGGAATGGTCAGTTCTGTTGAGCGCAATGCCACGCAAGATCACAGTCAACCACCCGGTCACCGGCAAGGCAGAGACCTTTGTGCTGACGCGTGAGGCATTGCTACGCCTGATTCGCGCGCCGCTGTACATGCCAGCATTGGCGGCCGCTTTGCCCACCGCAATTCACGCTGCAGCGCAGGGCGACTTTGGTGGAATCATTGGTTTGTCGGGCGGCATGGGCAACCGCAAGTCGCAGCGTCTGGCCATGGGCATGCATTTCTCGGTGGTGTGTGCGGAAGACGTGCCACGCATCGCCAATGCCGGTTTGCAGCCCGGCGCAGATTTTGGCCGGGTCGACGCCCAGTTGTACGAGGCGGTCTGCCAGTTATGGCCGCGTGGTGCGGTGGCCGATGCCTTCTACACCGTACCGCCCGCTCAGTCGCCCGTTTTGCTGCTCAGCGGCGGGGCTGATCCCGCCACGCCACCACGCCACGGTGCCCGGGTCAGCAAGGCGCTGGGTGACAAGGCGCATCACATCGTGGTGCCGCAGGCTGGGCATGGTGTGATGGGCATAGGCTGCATGCGTGATGTCTTGTACCGGTTTATTGCAGCAGCGGACGATGCCAGCGCTTTGCCGCAGGACGCGGCATGCGCCACCAGACTGCCACGACCCGGTGTATTTTTGCCGGTTCAGGCCGGCGCTCCGACCGACGCGCAGACGGGAACCAAGCCATGATCAGCATTGAAAACGTTAGCAAAGAGTTTGTCGTAGCCGGTGCTGCCAAACCCTTCCGGCGCGCCGTCAAAAAGACGGTCCAGGCGGTAAGTGGTGTGAACGTGCTGGCCCCGAATGGTCGTATCACCGGCCTCTTAGGCCCCAACGGCGCGGGCAAGACCACGACTCTGCGCATGCTGGGTGCGCTGTTCCAACCGGATCAGGGGACTATCACGGTGGACGGTATTGCCGTGGCCGATCAGCCGCGTTTGGCTCTGGCCCGCATGGGCATTTTGGGAGATGCCCATGGCCTGTACCCACGTTTGACGGCGCGTGAAAACGTGGTCTATTTCGGGCGCTTGCAGGGCATGGACAGCGATACGGCCCATGCCAGGGCGCAAGAGCTGGCCCGCCTGCTCGATATGGGCAGCATTCTGGACCGCCGTACCGAAGGCTTTAGCCAGGGGGAACGCATGAAGACCGCCTTGGCCCGTGCCTTGGTGCATGACCCTGCCAACATCGTGCTGGACGAACCGACCAACGGTCTGGATGTGCTGGCCACACGGGCCTTGCGTGAGGCCTTGCGCCACCTGCGTTCGCCGCAAGGGGGCAGTAAATGCATCGTCTTTTCGACCCACATCATGTCGGAAGTGCAACAACTCTGTGAATACGTGGTGGTCATGGCACAGGGCCGCAACGTCGCCGAAGGCACGGTGGACGAGTTATTGGCACAGACCGGCCAAACCCAGTTTGAAGACGCCTTTGTGCAATTGGCGTTTGGCGCGCAACCCATCGGAGTCTCCGTATGAGTCTGCTATTTTTGAGAAGCATGGGTGTTGTGCTGGTCAAGGAGGTGATCGATGCCCTGCGCGACCGCCGCACACTGCTGCGCTTGATGGTTCCCGCCGTGTTGATGGGGCCCTTGCTGCTGCTGGCGATGTCGGCCCTGATTTCGTCACTGGAGGAGCGGGCGGAGAAACGCGAGGTGATGGTCGCCGGGATTGAACATGCGCCAACCCTGCGCAACTACCTGGAGCGCCAGACCTACACCATCAAGACGGCGCCACCAGACTATGAGCGGCGTTTGCGCGCATCTACCTTGCTAGAGCCGGTACTGGTTGTGGGGCCAAAGTTTGAGCAAGCCTTGGCAGAAGGGGAGCGCCCCAGCGTCGAGTTGGTCAGCGACAGCAGCAACCAGCGCGCAAGTTCCGGCATGTCTGGCCTGCAGCGCCTGTTGAACGGCTTTAACCGCGAGCGAGCCAGCCTGCATCTGGCGTTGCGCGGTGTTTCCACCGAGTTGCTGCAGTCGGTGGCCATCGAAGAACGCGATTTGGCCAGCATGCAGGCGCGGGCCACCCGCATCACCGCCATTATTCCCATGTTCATCATCATGGCGGTGTTGTACGGCGCGCTGACCGCCTCGTTGGACAGCACTGCGGGTGAGCGCGAACGCGGCTCGTTGGAACCCCTGTTGATGAACCCGGTGCCCCATCTGGCCTTGGTACTTGGCAAATGGTTCGCGGTGGCACTTTTGGGCATGGCGGTGGCGTTGATTGCCAGCCTGAGTTTTATACCGGCCCAGTGGTTCCTCAGGAGTGACAGCCTGCAGGCCATGTTCCAGTTTGGCATGGTCGAAGTCGTCACATTTTTATTGCTGCAGTTGCCGCTGGCAGCCGGCCTGGGCGCCGTGTTGATGGCCTTGGCCATCCGTTCCAAGACCTACAAAGAGGCGCAAGCTGGCAGTGGACTGGTGATTACGCTGGTCGGTCTGGCACCGATGGTGAGCATTCTGAACCCTAGCGGCGAAGCGCCGTGGTACCTGTGGGTGCCCGGCCTGTCGCAGAACACCTTGATGCTGCTGGTCCTCAAGGGTGAGGAGCTGAGCTTTGCCAAGGTTTTTCCCGGGGTGCTGGTGGGGCTTGTGCTGATGGCCGTCTGTTTGGTGTATGTGGCCCGCTCTATGCGAATGGCGGTGGCGCGTTAAGATGCCTCGAACTCTCAGGTTTACCAAAGAAAAAGGCCGCTAAGTGGTGATCCTTAGCGGCCTTTAAACAGGGTAATGGGCTGGCGTCAATTGAAAGATGCCTTGAAACCCGCTTGGATAAAGGATTTCACGTTTTCAATATTCATTTTGTACCCCCATTTGTACCCCCGCTTTGCACTTGCTGCCTCGATTTCATGGCACCTTTTACGAAGTGTCCCGAACATTGGGGGATCACGACAAATTGAAGTGAATCAGTCGGATTTCAGCAACGACTTGCCAGACTTTTGCCCCACCCCTAGCGGACCACCATTCACCGCAAACGACATTTGAGGCGTCCTAATCTGAGCCAGCGCTTGGAGTGAAGCGGCGAAATTCAAAACGTAGAAGGTCCAGTGTGACTGGCGTCATCTGAGTAAATAAAAGCTTCCCTGATTTCCATGTTCCATGCAGAAGCTGGCGGGACGAAGATCGATAAATCAGCCGTGGTAGGGACGTAAAGATCAGCCAATATCGTCCCCAATTGCAGTACCACCAGACCGCGATTGCTGCTGTTCGCCGCAAAGTAGTCCGTCAACGCATTCTCCAATGCTGGGTTTGGCGACAACCCCATGTTATTCATCACCCTGAATGCAAGCCCCGCGTTAGAAAAGCTATCGAATACGCGTCCAAAATTTACAGCAAATGCCGCTAGATCATTCTTCGCCTGAGCAACTTGGTTCACAAATACCGGGTTGCTCGGGGAAATGTTATAGAAGGCCCGGTTCAGCATGCAAACTGAAGATGATGGGCCAAATATTACCGGTTGCTGCCCTTCACTTGCAATTGAGACGGTCATTGAATTAGCACTCTCGGGCTTTCCCAGCCCATCAGTGTATTTGGCAACGACGGATATGAGTCTGCCAACGTCGGCATCAACCAACACGTAGGTATTTTTTGTCGCACTTGCGATATTTACAAAGTTAGATTGCCATTGATAGCTGACTGCACCCATGCCATCTGTGTCCGAAAGTGAATTGGTCGCAGTCAAGGTTTGACCTTTGATCGGGAAGCCAACAATTGAAACGACACCAGTAGGAGGATGGTTTACTTGAGTCGTAGGTTGACTTGCCACTGAAATAGTTTGTGCTTGTGTTGTGGCAGTTTGTCCGGTTGCATTCGACACTTTTAGGGTGGCGCTGTAAGTCCCCGCCACCGCATAGGTATGCACTGGATTTTGTTGAGACGAGGTAGTTCCATCGCCAAATGTCCAAAGGTAGGTCAATTGATCGGTGGTTGCTGTGCTGCCACCGGTGCCATAAAAGTTGACGATCAACGGTGAATTGCCCGATTTAGGGCTCGCGGTAAATTGGGCAGAAATCGTTGGTGTTGCTGGCGCAATTGCTGGCAAGTAATAGACGTAGCTAGTACTGGTTGGGCCTGTATCAACTTGGATAAAGTTTTTTTCAACAAATCCTGGTGAGGTACAAGACCCCTGCGGAATATCAAAGGCATGAGTCGTGTCTACGCAGAATTTATTTGCCCCAGCCGGGTCCTGCCAAATCGCACCGCCAGACCCTTCCGCATAAACGTAAAAATATCGAAAACCCGTAGTTGAACTGGAAACTGTGTTGCAACTGCCAGCACCAACGCTGTACCAACCATGAGAAATGAAGTTCGTTGTTGCCAAATCAAGTCGGGCAAACGCCACGACGGCCCCAACACTCGATTGATTGCAGACTCGAAAGGTGTAGGTAGTTGGGACTACCACCGTACTTAACGAGGTCACGTTAAATGTGTTTGTGCCGACAACCAATTTACCTGTGCTTGGGCATATCGTGACACTTGGGTAGTACGAGTAGAGATACAGGTAGGTGTAGTCTGTAATCTTCCACTTGGTGCCATCGGTCAAAGTGACCGTTTCCTGTCCAGTGCCCATGAATGGAACCGGGTTGGTAATGCTGCTGGTGTAGCATGCCTGCGCCATCACGCTACCGTGGCAGAAAACCCAAAAAAAGATAAGCGCAAAGAACTTTTTCATGATCGCTCCATACTGGCTACAAAAGCACAAAGGAAGTGTTGACTTTGACGATCAATCGCACTGCAGCTTGAAAGGCTGCTGGGAAAGCTATCCCACCCAAAAATTCCAACGTTTCAATCATTCTATGTTTGCGATTTCAAAACAGTGCATTATTTGGCGTAAATCAAGTCCACTTGATACAAATCAATCACTGTCGCTGGGGATTCAAAATGCAACCCCGCCGGGAAAATGGCTCTTGTCCCATTCTTCAATTACCGGCAACTGTTGACCAGCTCACGCGATGCCCGAACCTCGGCATTGACCAGCTTGGACAGCTCCCGCAGTTGCGCCCGGTGACCGCCCGTCCAGGCATTCCTGCTAACCCGCTGCCTGCCTTCTGGCGACCTCGGCCCGGTGGACTTAGCCCACGGCATCCACTGTCTGATTAACTCGGCTTGCCGCGCCCTGCGCTCTGGTGTCCAGGTAGTTGCCATGATCTGCCTCCAATAGTTTGTTTTGCTCACTCTCAATATTTTCCGTGCGCGACTGTATGCCACTATGCGATGGTGTACCGGCATAGGCATTGTTCACCTGTTGCAGCCCGGTGGTCATGTTGGCCTGCTTCACAAAGGTTGCCGCCTGCTTGGGGTATTTCAGGTCAACCAGCGCCGATATGGTTGACCTGCTCTGTGCCTGCGCCTTGAGTGCCAGCGTCATGAACATTTGGTACTGCTTCAATTGCTCTGCCCCAGCCGCCCTCATTGCCAGACTTGCGAACATGGTTTGCAGCGCCGTTGCCTGCCCGACCAGCATGGCCTCCAATCCGGACAGGTCGCCATCATTCACTTCCTTGAATGTGGTTTGCATGGTGGTCACCAGCTCGCCTATATCCACATCCTTGCCCATGATGTTGCCTTGGAAGGCATTTACAACCAACACAGCATTTAGTGATGCCTTGGTCGCCGCCCTAGCTTTTGTCTGTGGCATGTCCTCGCCCTGCTTGCCTTCAAGGGTCAGCACCTTGGGGTCGCGTGGTGGTGCGGCCTGTTTGCCGGGTTGCTTACTGGTGGCAGGTGTTGCTGCCGGTGACTTTTTGGTGGTTCGTGTCAACTTCGCCATTTCTAAGCTCCTTCGGTTTGTAATTCGTCTGCCCCGGTGTATGCCTTCCACACCGCCAGCCCAACAGCGCAGCGTCTGCCGTACTGACTGCCACGACCTGCCGCAATGCAGGTCTGGCAATTGAAATGGTGCCCGTGGTAAGCCTGCGCCGCTGTTTGCTCCGTGTCTGTCAACCACGGCCCGCGCTGCCTGAAAAGACGCTTGGTTTCGGTCGGTGTCGGTACAAGTAGGTCGCCAGAAAGTAGCTCGCCCCATGCAAAGGGTTCGGTATTGATTCTTTCAGGGGTTTCATGGGTATCAGGGGTGCAACCCAATGCCCATGCGGGTTGCGCCGGATACCTCACGTTTTCCGGTGGGGTATCTGGGGTATCAGCGCCGCTTGTAATGGCCGCACGCGTTTCGCCACTGCCTTTGATTGATACCCCTGATACCTCAGGCAAAACCGCTGGGGTATCACGCAAACCCGCATGAATAGGGGCTTGCACCTCAGATACCCCTGATACGTCAGGAATCAACACCGCCCACAGTGCATCAAGCGCCATAGTCGCCGCCTTCCATGTTCCCGGGGGATATCGGGTACAGCTTCGCGCCCGTGCCACCCACACGATAAAAACGCGCCCGTTTGCCATCGGCCCCCGGTGCAGGCAATGCGCCCAGTTCCTGCAACACATCAAGCGCCCGCTTGAAGTCAAATCCTTTCAAGGCTTCGCGCATACCGTCCGCAGTGAAAAGGTATTCCCGGCCATCGCCGTTGCTGCGCCACCAGCCCGCACGATCCCGCACGGGTTGACTGTCCCCGGTGCAATCGGCATTGGAAAATCTGGCATCGCCGTGTCGCTCGATAAAGCCCCGCACCTTGTCGGCAATCTGTCGGCGTTCGTCGTTCCCTTTGCCGCGCCCGGCCTGCCACAGCTTGAAGGCGTGCGCCGCTGCCTTGACTGCATCGCCCACGGGCCAGCCTGTAACGCCATATTGCGTTGCAAGCTCACCAGCCAGCCCCATCAAGGCAAACCTCGTCGCTGCCCGCTTGTCCTGGCCTTCGGTCCCATCGGTTGCGAATAGTGGCAATGCCTTGATCTTGTCGAGTTCCGCGCAATAGTCCGCCGGGTCGAATGTCAACTTTTCCAGAAACGCCCGGCCCGCCTGTCCGTGGTGTTGCACCGCTGCCCGTTTGATTGCATCCGAGAATGCCGCCGGACTAGATGCACCGTGCAGGTTGTCCCATGCGCCGTAAGTTTGCGCCGCTGGAATGTCCAACAACCTCATGGACTGCCCAGCCTTTGCGCGGTATCCACCTTCGGCCATGGTGGTTGCAATGGTTCGCTCACCGTTGGACATCACAAAGCATCGCCACTTGGCAACGCCCCGCGCATTGCCGTTACGACTTGCCCGTTGTTTGCCGCGTCCGTTGCCCAGCATGTAGACAATTTCACCGACCTGTTTAGGATCGCATTCGCTGATTTCGTCCAACGCCAACAGGCAATCATTGAACATTGCCGCTGCACCCTCCAGGCCATTGCCGGTAGCCCGCCAACTGCGTTTAAAGCCCGGCCCGCCCCATGTGGCGCACGCTGCGTCCATTGCCGTGCTTTTGCCCGTGCTGGAATCACCGACAAGGTGGAATCCGCCGCTTTCAGCATGGCACCGCTGCAGCAATGGCCCGGCGAATGATGCCGATACCGCCAACATCAATAGCGGGTTGCCCACGGCCATTGCCGCTATGCCTTGTTGCCAGCCTATCAGCGTCCCGGCCTGTGTGTGTTCCTCGTGGCCGCGTTCACCGCTTTGGAAAATGACGCCCGCAGACTTTGGCCCGATCACGGCATCAGGTAACACAAATGAATCACCGCACCAACCCACTTGCAAAGCGCAATGAATGCGCCGCTTGGGGTGTTCGCGTTGCAAGTATGCGGGCAAGTGGTTTCGCGCCAAATCGGGATCAAGCTCCACGCCCATGGCCAACAGTTCGCCGCGCAACTGCGAACCGTCGCCCGCCAGTAGCTCCATTGGCATAGCCCATTCGCGCCACTTACCCACGGTGGGCTTGAAGCGCAACAGCCGCCCAAAGTTGTTGCCCTGTCCGTCGAACGTCACCGCGTCGATATGCATAGGCGAACAAAACCAAAGATCAAACATGCCTTGAATTTCGCCCTTCCTGTTGACCTTCACGCCACAGTGATAGACACCGGGTCGATGGTTGCCGGTGTCTGACTTTTGCCAATCGTCCAACACCACATAGCGCGGTCTCTCATCCATGCAGGGGAACGGGTCTACTGCTTTCGGCGGTTGTTCGTCGCCTTCGGTGGTGGCCGTTGTGTCGGTGGTTTCATGGCGTGCCGTTGAAGTCTGCACCATGGCCACGGCCTGCGCTGGATCAGGTTCGATCACTGGTGCTTTCCCCTGCGTATCGGAGTGCGTACTGTCTGCATCATTTTGGCCGCTAGCCCTCGTATCACTTGCGTAGCCAGCTATTGATTCGATAGCACCAGCAAAACAAACGCTCACAGCATCAAGCCCGCCGCCTGCCAACTGGTGCAGGTCGTTAAAGTCGGTCGCCTTGTTTGGCCTGTCCGTTGGGAACATCGGCACAACCACAATGCCACCCGCAGCCTTTGCAGCGCCAGCCGCCGCCGTGCGTCCAGGGTTGCCGGGTGTCTGCCAATCATCGTCAGCCGCCACAATCAGCGCCGCATCGGGGTACAGCTTGCGCAGTGCCTTTGCCACGGGTTCAAGGTTGCCGCTGTCGAATGCAACCGCCACGGGTTGTCCGGTCGCCTTGTGGATAGAGGCACCAGTCGCAAAGCCTTCACAAACGATCAGGATGGCACTTTGCGCCGCCGCAATATCAGGTTTTATCAGGTAGTGGCATCCCTGCTTTTCGCCGCCTGTAAGCGGTCGTTTGGTGCCATCGGCGGTAATGAATTGCAGGCTTCGAAGTTCCCCCGCTGCATTGCGCATGGGGATCACCAACAACGGCCCAGACAATACCGGGGACAACCTGCCGCAATGCGCCCGTGCCGCCGCCGTGTCGATCAGCCTTACACCGTGGGCTTGAATGCCTTTGGTGACCAGATAGCCATGCTCCGCTGCATCAACCATTGGTGTTGACGTTTCAAACATGGATTGTGCGACTGCCGCCGCTGCATCGTGTTCGGCTTTTTTGGCCCGGTGCCGCGCATTCTGCATGGACTTCAACAGCGTGGCGTATTGGTTTTGTTGCTCCGGTGTCTGTGCTCTGCGTTCGATACTGCACCATGACTCCGCATGGCCCTCGCGCCAATTGCCGAAACTACCCGCCGGAATGTTGTCCAGGTGCAAGATGTACCAGCCCGCATCGTCATTGCCTTTGCCGTTGGTGCTGAATCGGTGAATCTTGCCATCGCCAGTGAATTTGTCCGGTGGTGTCAGTCCCGCTGTTGCAATGGCGAGTTTGAATGCTTCGATAGGGTCGTTCATTGCACAAGCCTCGACAACAGCAGCAGCGCCACTATGACCAGCATTGCAATCGAATCAAGTCCTATGCTGCGATCAAGGTAGATGCCCCGAACGAAGGCACAAAGTTGCGCGTACAGCCGGGCTATATGGTTTTTGAATGAAGTCACTTTGTAACTCCCAGTCGACGGGCGAAGGCTTGCAATTCTGCAAAGTCAGTCGCTTCAAAGGTGTGGCCATATTTGCAAACCAGAAATCCGCCATCCTTCAACTGGTGGACCGCATGGCCCCGGATTACAAGCTCTGCAATTTGCGTGGCTATGGCTTTACTGCGCCGGGTGCCAGTGGCAAAATTCAGATCGTTGGTGGTGTCGGTATCAAGCCCTTTGGAGTCGTCAGACACTCCGGGGGCTTTTTTAGTGGTGGAGTCGGTGGCCTTGTTCATTGCGCCGCACCTCGCAAGATGGTCAACTCAGTGCGCTTTGCGTGCAACACCTTCACCAATTCGCGGATTTCATCGTCTGACTTGCCAGCGATACGCGCGGTGGCAATCGTCAACGCTTCATAGTCCGGCCACCCCTTCGCCCTTTGGCCTATGGCAACCCCGGTGGTAAATAGCCCGGCGCGGATCGCGTTGTAAACACTGGCGTCCGCCCGGTGTCCTAATACCCGTTTAACTTCGGGCAATCTCAAAATCAACATTGCTTATCCCCCTATGGGTCTCGCTAGCGGTTGCTAGCGATTGGGGGTGACTATCAAACTTTGAAGGTGCGCCGTGAATACCTTCTGCAGTGCAACGGCTAGCCTGTGCAGTGCAGCGGCTAGGCTTCTTTCTTGCTGTTGCGAATAGGGTCTGGCATATTGCCAAGTGCTTTTCTTGCCGCACTGTATGACATGTTCAGGTGCGCGCATTCTTGTTCTGCGCACTCGTCGCGGCTTGGGTACTTACCGGAAGCCCATATAGACTGGATTTCCGCCTGCTTTGCCCGATTGCCGCCGGGTTTGTCGTGGAGAGCATCGGCGGCCCGACGCGCTCTTGCGGACGCGTTCTCCTTGATTTTTTGGAGGGCTGCCGCAACCTGTACCCCATAGCCTTCATCATTGGGCTGACCAGGGTTGAGGACGACTATCGGTGCCGGACCCGGCTCGTGGGCCACCGGAAACCCGAGCCGCATCCGCGCATCAAGATACTGCTGTAGCCAAGTGTGAACCTTGTATCGTCTGGCCGTTGCAATGTCGAACCAGTCCAACAGTGATCGAGCATCGGGGGCTGACTCGTCGATACTCGAAAACAGTCCGACCAGAAGCCTGAAGCCCTCAGGATCGGTTTCGTCCGTCGTGATTCTCAAGGGGTCCAAGTCGTTGTCGATTGGGTCAACGCGGCACAGGACGCTTGCCGCGTGTGTTGGCGAGACTGTGGGCAGGCCGAGCCAGTGCACTGCGTGCATGGCGTGGTCCCACCAAGCGGCTGTGTTCACGTCCACCTGTCTGCCCGACGGGACACGAGGCGTATTGAACTTCCAGCGCGCATCAGCGTCGAGCAACGCATTCACATCGTCTGCGTTGACCTCGCCGTCGGCCACATGAAGCGCGCCGTCCTTGGCTTTGCTCTTCAACCATTTTTGAATTTCGCGCTGGCTCACGATCCCCTTGGACTGATCGCTCAATTCAAACGCGACCTCGTCAAGAGTCCAAGAACCATTCTCCAGGCGTTCAGCCGCGCGGCACAGGGATATCCAATAGCTCTTGTCAACGTTCATAGCCTGCCCTCGGTTTCTATGCCGCTTTGAACTGGATCACGTCTGCACCCTTCACCAGCTTGTCCAAGTAATCGGCCCATTGCTGCACCATATCAAACCGTTGTTTAAGGTACTGGGTACGGTTGTAACTGCGCCCGTTGGAATCCCTCACCGCATGGGCTAGGTTCGCTTCGATGGCCAGTGGGTCAAGGTTCAATTCATCCACCAGCATCGTGCGCGCACTAGCCCTGAAACCGTGCCACGATTGTTCTTTGCCAAAGCCCAGCGCATACAAGGCACTGCGCACGCTGTTATCTGAAATCGGCCTGTCGTGGCTGCGCTCGCCGGGAAACACATACAACCCATGTCCGGTCAGGGGCTGGATACTGCGCAGCAGTGCCACGGCCTGCACAGGCAATGGTACGGTGTGGGCTTCGCCTTTTTCCTTTTCCTCCTTAGTGCGCTTCATTTTCATGCTGGGGATAGTCCAAAGCGCCGCGTCCAAATCAAGTTCAGCCCATTCCATCATGCGAAGGTTGCCCGGCCTTTGATAGAGCAGGGGGGCCAACTGCAGCGCCGTGCGAACAATCGGCCCGCCTTTGTAGGTGTAAATGGCCCGCATCAAGTCGCCAAACCGTTTTGGCTCCACGATGGCCGCAAAGCTCTTACCCCTATACGGTGTCAGTCGGGCTTTCAATCCCTCGGTAATGTTGCGTTGCTGCATTTCCGCCGTGGGTAGCCAGTATTCCCAAACCTGCCGCGCCAGCATCAGTGCCCTATCTGCCGTTTCCAGTGCGCCGCGTTCCTCCACCTTTTGCAGGGTAGCCAAAAGCTCCATTGGGTGAATGTCAATCATCCGGCGTTCACCGATCCACGGGAACAGATCACGCTCCAACTGCCGCAGCATCCGCCCGGCGTGGCTTTCGCTCCAGCTTGGGGCTTGCTTTTTGAACCATTCCAATGCGACAACCTTAAAGGTGTCGCCCTCAGTTCGGCCAGCTTTTAGCTTTTCGACTTTGCGAACCTGCACCGGGTCGTATCCCTCTGACTTTTGCAACTTTGCAGCGTCACGGGCTAGGCGTGCTGATTTCAGCGAAACGTCCGGGTAGCTGCCCAAAGCCAACTGCTTTTCTTTACCACCGATACGGTATTTCAGAAACCATCGCCGCGATCCCGCCGGGCTGACTTGTAGGTACATCCCGCCGGAATCGGGATAACGTGCCTGTTTCTTGTTCGGTGGGCATACAGCGTTTTTGCAATCGGCATCGGTCAGCATGGGGGTACGGCTCCTAGTGGGGGTACAGCAATTGGGGGTACAGCGTCAAAATTTCCCCGTTTTCGCCACTTCTCCCCCCGTTTGTACCCCCGCTTGGCTTTAGCTGTCAATAGCGGCCCTTGTAGGCTATTGCACTGTAAGTGGTTGATTTACCAAAGAAAAAGGCCGCTAGGTGGTTATCCTTAGCGGCCTTTATACAGGGGTATGGTGGTGGAACACGGAACCGAACCCGCGTCCGCAATTAAAACCAGATAGTAACGCCTTGGCCTTCAGGGCGCGGTTTTGACGATTTGGCCACGCGCCGCCATACGCCTCTCACAGTCAAATCTTGACGGGTCGATCAGCCGAGCCAGCGCACCGACCCCGCTGGGCGCTGCGCCCGCCACTTCCCCTTGGATCTGCCTCTTACCGCCACGGGTGCAAGCCCGGCATCTGGCCTAGTCGATGACGCATGAATGTGGGAGAATTGGCCAGACTTGGCAACCCGATTCCATTGCAGGCCAAAGCTGAAGGCGACCCGATGACTGATACAGATGGCGAAATCCTGACGCTCGAAGAGGTCGCCGCGTACCTCAAGGCCGGGAAGCGGACGGTCTATCGCCTTGCCCAGAAGGGTGAGATTCCGGCGTTCAAGCTTGGAGGCACTTGGCGGTTTCGCCGCTCCGAGCTGGACAGTTGGATCGCTGAGAGCATCAACAAGAAGAAGCCGGAGGCAGAGTGAACGTGCGCCAAGTCTGCAACCGAATCACATCTGGTCAGGTACACAGGGAGGATCGCCGTTGATATCGCAGCAGCTTTTGACGCAGCATCAAAGCCAGTACTACGCGTGGCTTTTGACGCGGCGTGCGGCAGGCGACACGGTCGAGTCGCTGGCATCCACCCTCGTCGACTCACAGGTTGACCTCAACCCGCATCAGGTCGAGGCGGCTCTCTTCGCCTGCAGCAATCCGCTGTCGCGCGGCGTCATCCTGGCGGACGAGGTCGGGCTCGGAAAGACCATCGAGGCCGGCCTCGTCATCTCGCAGCGCTGGGCCGAGCGCCGTCGCCGCATCCTGATCATCGTGCCCGCCAACTTGCGCAAGCAGTGGCATCAGGAGCTGCAGGACAAGTTCAGTCTGCAGGGCCTGATCCTTGAGGCCAAGAACTACAACACCATCCGCAAGCAGGAACGCCAGAACCCATTCCTGATGGCATCGGGGCCGGTCATCTGCTCGTACCAGTTTGCGAAGTCCAAGGCGGACGACATCAAGGACATCGCTTGGGACTTAGTCGTCCTCGACGAAGCGCATCGTCTGCGCAATGTCTACAAGACCAGCAACGTCATCGCCAAGACGCTGAAAGAAGCGCTGGCCCATGTCCACTCCAAGGTGCTTTTGACCGCCACGCCGCTGCAAAACTCGCTGCTGGAACTCTACGGTCTGGTCAGCATGATCGATGACCGAGTCTTCGGCGACATCGACAGCTTTCGATCCCAGTTCACCGCCCAGCCCAGAGAGCAGGCGTTCGCAGCACTGCGAACTCGACTGGGCCCGGTCTGCAAGCGAACTCTGCGCCGCCAAGTTCAACAGTACGTCCCGTACACCGCGCGCAGAGCCATCGTTGAGGAGTTCACCCCGTCCTCCGAGGAACGGGAACTGTCCAGCCTCGTTGCTGACTACCTACGGCGGCCCAACCTGAAGGCGCTGCCGGAGGGCCAGCGCCAGTTGATCTCCCTGGTGCTCTGGAAGCTGCTTGCGTCTTCCACCCACGCCATTGCCGGGGCTCTGGAGACAATGGCCAAGCGCCTGCAAGGGGAGCTCGACGAATCCTCTGACGTTCCTGACCTTGCCGACGTGCTGGACGAAGACTATGAATCGCTCGACGAAACCGCCGACGAGTGGAATGGGCAAGACCCAAGCACAGCGCCGCCGACGCCCAACGAGCGCGATGCCGTAGCGCAGGAGATTGCCGAGCTTCGGCATTTCAAGACGCTGGCGACCAACATCCGCGACAACTCGAAGGGCAAAGCGTTGTTGACCGCGCTGGATCGAGCGTTTTCTGAGCTGGAGCGTCTCGGCGCGGCAAAGAAAGCCATCATCTTCACCGAGTCAAAACGCACGCAGGAATACCTCCTGTCTCTGTTGGCAGACACGAGCTACGGGGAAGGCATCGTGTTGTTCAACGGCACCAACAGCGATGCCCGCGCACAAGCTGTCTACAAGGACTGGCTCAAGCTCCACGCGGGCACGGATCGCATCACTGGTTCCAAGACCGCCGACACCCGAGCCGCACTGGTCGAGCACTTCAGGGAGCGCGGCACGGTGATGATTGCCACCGAGGCTGGTGCCGAAGGCATCAACCTGCAATTCTGCTCACTGGTCATCAACTACGACCTGCCCTGGAACCCACAGCGCATCGAACAGCGCATCGGGCGCTGCCATCGGTACGGCCAAAAGTTCGACGTTGTCGTTGTGAACTTCGTCGACCGCAGCAACGAGGCGGACGCGCGTGTCTATGAGCTGCTGGCGCAGAAGTTTCAGCTCTTCGAGGGCGTTTTCGGAGCCAGCGACGAGGTGCTGGGTGCAATTGGCTCGGGCGTGGACTTTGAACGGCGCATTGCCGACATCTACCAGAACTGCCGTGATCCGGATGCCATCAAGGCCAGCTTTGAACAGTTGCAGCTCGACCTGTCGGGCGAGATCAGCGAGGCGATGGTCAAGACTCGCCAGATCTTGCTCGAGAACTTCGACGAGGAAGTGCAAGACAAGTTGCGCGTCCGCGCAGAGGACAGTCGCGCCGCGCGCAGCAAATACGAACGGATGCTGATGGATCTGACCAGGGCTGAACTGGCCGCCTGCGCCACTTTCGACGAGGATGGATTCGTGCTCCAGAGCGCCCCGGAATCGGCCCTCGACGGCATCGATCTAGGACGCTACGAGCTTCCACGACGCTCCGGTGATGCACACCTTTACCGGATCGGACATCCGCTCGCGGTCTGGGTCGCACATCAAGCAAAAACCCGCGAACTCGCCAGCACACGGCTCACCTTTGACTACGACGCCTATGGTACGCAGATCAGCACGCTCAAGGCCTATCGCGGCAAAACCGGCTGGTTGACGCTGAAGCTCGTGTCGGTGGAAGCGCTTGGAAATGAGGAGCAGCACTTGGTGGTGGCTGCCAGCACTTCCGATGGCCACGCCCTGGCGGAAGACGACCCCGAGAAGTTGCTACGCCTGCCTGCGCGGTCGCAGTCGGCGGGGCTTTTCAGTGCGGCGGACGCCACCCTCGTGGAGGACGTGGAGGCCCGCAAGATTGCTCTCCTCCGTGAGATCAACCAACGCAACCTCGGCTACTTCGAACAGGAAGTGCAGAAGCTGGACTCTTGGGCCGATGACTTGAAACTGGGCCTCGAGCAAGAGATCAAGGCCATCGATGCCGAGATCAAGGAAGTGCGCCGTACAGCGGCAACCTCACCAACGCTCGAAGAGAAGCTGGCCCATCAAAAGCGGCAGCGGGAGCTTGAGGCCAAGCGCACCAAGCTGCGGCGCGAGTTGTTCGCCCGGCAAGACGAGGTCGAGGCCCAGCGCAACGACCTGATCACGCAACTGGAAGTGCAGTTGCAGCAGCAGGTCGTCGAACACACGCTGTTCACCATCGAATGGGAGCTCGTGTGATGGCTGCGCTTGAACCTCAGTACATGACCATTTTGAAGAAGGTGTTGGCCGCGCGCTTCGTGCCGTCCCTTCCACCGCTGCTCGGCAAAGTCAGTGCCGCCGATCAGGCCGCCAAGCAACTCTCGCGGGCCTTCAGCGCCTTTGCACTGCACAAGCTCCTCGACATCACTCCGCAGGCAGCCGCCGCGTCCGTGGTGGACGACTTTCAGGACAAGGGTATCGACGCGATCCACTACGACGCGCCATCGGAAACGCTTTATCTGTTGCAGACAAAGCTGAAGGAGTCAGATCAGTTCAAACAGGAAGATGCACTTCCGTTCTGCGAGGGCATCCGCTTGCTGCTCAAGCAGGACTTCAGCGCCTTCAACGCGAATGTGCAGAACCGCAAGGCTGACATCGAGAGCGCACTCGACTCGTGCAGCCACATCAAGCTGGTTGTGCCCTACACGGGTGATGGCGTCTCGCAGACGGCCAGCGACGCTTTGCAGGCACTGCTTGACGACGAAGACCTCGACGAAGAACGGTTGGTCAAGCAGGTGGAGTACTACGCTGCGACCGAGATCGCCCGCGATCTACTTGCGGAGCAAGCCTATCAACCGGTGCACACCGACATCGCGTTGCAAAAGTACGAGAAGGTCGAAAACCCGCGAAGCACGTATTACGGTGTTGCACGGCTGGGTGACTTGGTGGCGCTCCACCAGACGCACGGCAAGGCCCTGTACGAGAGGAACATCCGGTACTTCCTTGGCAGCAGCAAGTCCGATGTCAACAAGGCCATCAAGACCACCTTGCACGACGCTCCAGGTGACTTCTTCTATCTCAACAATGGCGTCACTGCAGTCTGCGACCTGATCGAGCCGAAGGCCACCAAGAACGGGGCCAAGAAGTTCAAGGTGCGTGGCCTCTCCATCATCAATGGTGCGCAAACAGTGGCATCGGCCGCCGAGTTCGTGCGCCAGCATCCGGGCAGGAGCATCGACGACGCAAAGGTGATGCTCACCCTGATCAATGCCCCGGCAGACGGGCTATTCGGCAAGCGGGTGACCAAGGCCCGCAACCATCAGAACCCCGTTCAAACCGCCAACTTCGCTTCGCTCGACGAAAACCAGGAACGGCTGCGGCAGGAGATCGCCCACCTCGGATTCGATTACCACTATCGCCCCGAGGCCCTGGCGACTGGCCCCACGGCCATCACGCTCGACGAAGGACTGCGGGCATTGGCCTCACAGCAGCACGACCCGCGATACGCCGTGTGGCTCAAGAGCGAACCGGCACGACTTGCCAATCCGGATTCCGCCGAGTACCAGGCGCTGTTCACCACCACGTTGCCGGGTGCGGCGCTGGTTAATGCCGTCCTGTGCCACCGTGCCATCCGCACCCTGGTGGTGGACTACGAGACGCGAGCGGGGGCGCGCAGCCAGGAGCGTCTGATCTACCGCCACGGCATTCACGTCATCACGGCAGTCATGATGAAACGCCTGCGCAACCGGATCGGCGCAGCAATGGTTGTCGACACGGCCGCCATTGCGGCACTTCTCAGCCAGCCCGACACGCTAGACCTACTCCGGCAGCAAACGTTCACCCTGGGGCAACAGCGCCTGACCTTTGAGGGGCCGCTGGCTTACTTCCGCAACCAGAGCAATGTTGCGGCGTTCTTGGCCGATCTGATGGAAACACACTTCGCCCTGGCCGCCGATCCGGCGATTGCCCCATTGCGCAATATTCAGACTGCAGCGGACGCATATCCGCGCAAGCGCCTGCTTGACTACCTGTCGAGCCGCGCGCCACAACTATGAGAGCCCTGCTATGAGCAAACAAAAACTAGAACTCACCTGGATCGGCAAGGAAAAGCGGCCGAAACTGGAGCCGCGCATCCTGCTGGAGGACTCTGAGAAGTCGTATCACGCCAAACACCGAGTGGCGAGCAGCGACATCTATGACAACCGATTGATCTTCGGCGACAACTTATTGGCCCTGAAGGCTCTGGAACAGGAACTCACCGGTCAAGTGAAATGCGTCTTTATCGACCCACCGTACAACACAGGAAGCGCCTTTGCCCACTACGACGATGGGCTAGAGCATTCAATTTGGTTGGGATTGATGCGTGATCGGATCGAAATAATCCGACGCCTCCTGTCTGATGAGGGGTCGCTTTGGATCACGATTGACGATAACGAAGCACACTACCTGAAGGTTCTCTGCGACGAGATATTTGGCCGCGCGAATTTTGTCAGTAGCTTTGCTTGGGAAAAAGACAAAGGTCGCCGAAATGACACTGATATTTCGAGCGCGCATGATCACGTTCTTCTATTTGTTAAGAACCGTGACGTTTGGAAGAAGATACGCAATCCAATTCCTCGAACTGACGCTCAAAAGGCGCGTTACCGCAATCCGGACAATGATTCGAGAGGGCCTTGGTTACAAGGAGATAACGGCACGGCGAAAAGTGGCGGGGAATCTCTTCTCTACCCAATTACTTTACCGTCAGGGAGAGTTGTATTGCCACCAAAGGGAAACTACTGGCGCTTCTCGAAAGACAACTTTGAGAATTCTCGCGCAGAAGGACGCGTCTATTTCGGTGCAAATGGCGATGGAATGCCGCTGATCAAGCGCTACCTTACTGACGTTCAGGACGGAGTTGTACCGAGAACGTGGTGGCCGGCTGAAGAAGCAGGATCAAACCAATCAGCGAAGCGAGATCACCTACGAAAGTTACTCCCGGATATCGAGCCGTTTTCCACTCCAAAACCCGAAGAGCTTGTTCGCCTGATTCTTCATATTTCGACAAACCCGGGTGATTTGGTTCTAGATTCGTTTGCCGGATCTGGAACTACTGGTGCGGTTGCCCACAAAATGGGGCGTCACTGGATCATGGTTGAGCTTGAGGATACCTGTCACACCCACATCATTCCCCGGCTAAAGAAGGTCATCGATGGCGAGGATTCAGGTGGCATCACCGACATGTTGGATTGGAAGGGTGGAGGCGGCTTCCGCTACTACAGCCTCGCGCCCAGCTTGATCATCAACGACCGCTGGGGCAATCCTGTCATCAACCCTGAATACAACGCGACTCACCTTGCGGAAGCGCTGTGCAAGTTGGAAGGCTTCACCTACGCGCCATCAGAAGTCCAGTGGTGGCAACACGGTCACTCCAGCGAGCGTGACTTCATCTATGTCACCACACAGAACCTGTCCGCAGAGCAGCTGCAAGCGCTCTCCGACGAGGTTGGTGGCGACCAAAGTCTGCTGGTGTGCTGTGCGGCCTTCCACGGCGTCACGGCAGCCAAGGCGTCGGAGCGCTGGCCGAATCTGACGCTGAAGAAGATTCCCAAGATGGTGCTGGCCCGCTGCGAATGGGGCCACGATGATTACAGCCTGAACGTGGCCAACCTGCCCATGGCGCAGGTAGAAAAGCATGAGCCTGCGGCTAACGCTGGCATCACCAAGAAGAGCAAGAAATCTGCCCCCGCGAGCGCCGGGCAAGGCGGTCTGTTTGGGGGGAACGAATAATGAATGCACGCGTCCTGAACGCCGTCACCGGCCGATTGTCTCTTCGTCCGCCCCAGGCGGAATCTCTCTCGAAATTGGTGCGTGCGCTTGAGGCCGCCCCCAGCTTGCTCGGCCACGAGCAGGACGTCGCGGCGATTCTTTCCACTCTGAAGGCAGAGTTCCCAACACTGGAGGACTTCGAACGGGAGTTTCCGTCGTTGTGCTTCGCGCTCGCGACCGGCGTTGGCAAGACTCGTCTGATGGGAGCCTTCATCTCCTACCTCCATCTGGCGCACGGCATCAACAACTTCTTCGTGCTGGCCCCGAACCTGACGATCTACAACAAGCTGATCGCAGACTTCACGCGCAACACGTCGAAGTACGTTTTCAAGGGCATCGCAGAGTTCGCGCAACAGCCCCCACTGATCATCACCGGCGACAACTACGACCAGACCGGCGCAGTTGTGGCCGATCAGCCGACAGGCTTTGCCCACGACGTGCGCATCAACATCTTCAACATCTCCAAGATCAACTCCGAGGTGCGTGGCGGCAAGGAACCACGCATCAAGCGGATGAAGGAAGTGCTTGGAGACAGCTACTTCAACCATCTGGCAAACCTGTCAGACCTTGTGCTGCTGATGGATGAGTCACATCGCTATCGCGCTAGCGCTGGCGTGCGCTCCATCAACGAGCTCAAACCGCTGTTCGGACTCGAAGTGACGGCGACCCCATTCGTGGAATCCACGCGCGGCCCCGTGCCGTTCAAAAACGTGGTGATGGACTACCCATTGGCACGAGCGATGGAAGACGGGTTCGTCAAAGAGCCCGCCGCCGTGACGCAGCGCAACTTTGACGCCAAGGCTCACACGCCAGAGGAGATCGAAAAGACCAAACTGGAGGACGGCGTCCGCCTGCACGAAACCACCAAAGTGGAGCTTCTGACCTACGCCCGCGAAAACGGCGTCAAGGTGGTAAAGCCGTTCATGCTCGTGATTGCGCGTGATACCACTCACGCTGGGCAACTTTTGGCGCTTCTAGAGTCAGAAGCCTTTTATGAAGGACGCTATCAGGGCAAGGTGATTCAGGTCGACTCCAGCCGCACGGGCGCGGAAGAAGAAGAGATGATCACTCGTCTCCTCGCGGTGGAGAGCGTGGACGAGCCGACCGAGATCGTCATTCACGTCAACATGCTCAAAGAGGGCTGGGACGTGACCAACCTCTACACCATCGTGCCGTTGCGCGCGGCCAATGCGCGCACACTGATTGAGCAGTCCATTGGTCGCGGGCTGCGGCTGCCCTACGGCAAGCGAACGGGCGTGGCAGCGGTTGATCGCCTCAACATCGTCGCGCACGACAAGTTTCAGGAAATCATCGATGAAGCCAACCGGGGCGATTCACCGATCCGGCTGAAGCAGGTGATCCTCGATGCGCCGAGCGCCGACGACAAAAAGGTGAGCGTCCAGGTCGGCTCGGGTGTGATGACGCGCCTGGGACTTGCTGACGCGCCCACTATCGCCAGCGCTCCGACAAACGCAGGCACGGCCCCGGCCAGCCCAGCCCCTGCGCCAGTATTCGCTACGGAGCGCGAGCGCCAAGCCGCCCGCGTTGTGATGGACGTCATCGGCAAGTACGAGGTCAAGCGCGATCTCGTCCCGACCAGCGGCGCACTGCTCAACGCGGAAGTGCAGGCCGCGATCCTGGCTGAGGTGACCGAGCGCCTAAAGCCTGCGCAGGGTGAGTTACTGGCAGGTGCCGATGAAGGAATGCCTGCTCTCGACCTCTCGGCCGTGGTGGCCAAGACCACTGAGATCGTCGTCCAGCAAGCCATCGACATTCCCCGAATTGCGGTGGTGCCAACCGGCGAGGTCACCACGGGCTTCCACCCGTTCAAGCTCGATGTCGCTCAGTTGCATCTTCAGCCCGGCGAGCGCGAGATCATCATTCACAACCTGCACACCAACGAGCAGGACACGCTGGCGTCTGAAGTCGGCCTCAAAGAGCAGCGACTGGAGGACTACATCGTCCACGCGCTGGTGGACTTCGACGATATCGACTACTTCACGCACGCCGATCTGCTCTATGACCTCTCCGGGCAGATGGTGCAGCACCTGCAGGGGTACCTATCCGAAGCGGAAGCCAGAGGCGTGCTGGATCGGGATCGCCGACTGATCGCTCGTGAAATTCACGCGCAGATGATGGCGCACTTCTGGGAGGAAGCGACCGAGTACGAAGTGCAGGTCAGCCGTGGCTTCACGGAACTGAAAGCCTGCAACTACACGGCCACCGCAGGTCAGACGGCTCACCACTTCCGGGAAACCGTGACTGAGCTTGGCCGGATCAAGCAGATGCTGTTCGGTGGCTTCGCGCGCTGTCTCTACCCGCTGCAGAAGTTCGACTCCGACACGGAACGTCGCTTCGCCGTCATCCTTGAGCGCGACGCGTCGAAGTGGTTCAAGCCTGCCAAGGGCCAGTTCCAGATTTACTACAAGCTGGGCACTGAGCAGCCGGAGTACATCCCTGACTTCGTGGCGGAAACGGACTCGATCATCTTCATGGTGGAAACCAAGGCCAGAGCCGACATCAATACTCAGGAAGTTCAGGCCAAGGCTGCTGCCGCTGCGCGGTGGTGCAAGCACGCTTCGGATCACGCGGCAACAGTCGGCACCAAGCCGTGGCGGTACTTGCTGGTGCCGCACGACGAGATCGCCGAATCAAAGCGGCTCACCGACTTTTTGCGCTTCGAAGTGAAGATTTGAGCGAGGTACCTATGCAACCTTTCTCCATCACGCTTTTCGCAACCACCGGTGACCCCGAAGGCATCCGCCACCTCGACAAGTCAAACTGGTCTGGCTACGGAGTCGTCTTCAACAGGGAACTGTTCCACCTGCTGAAGCAGGAGCCGGGCTTTGCCCAAGCCGGTATCTACATTCTCGTCGGCAACGCTGCTGAGGAAACGATCTACATCGGCGAAGCCGATCCTGTCGGTGACCGGCTGAAGAACCACGTCTCGAACAAGGAGGGTTGGGTTTGGGGCGTCTACTTCTTCGACCGCAACCACAAGATCGGCAAGACGGAAGTTCAGTACCTGGAATCGGCATTGGTCGCGCTGGCCAAGAAGCACGACCGGGCCATTCTTCTGAACAAGAACAACCCGACCGCGCCGACGATGGCCCCCGCAGCAAAGGCGACGGCCCAGGCGTTCCTGGCCGACATGTTGTTGATCCTGCCAATGCTCGGGATAAACGCCTTCACGCCGCCCAAGCAAGACGACCCCAACGATCAGGTGCAGCCCGTTGGTTCAGAGAACGACAAGTTCGACACCATCGTTGTCCCGGCGCGCGAGGAAGGGTTCAAGCAACGCTTTCTGAACGAGCACTGCTGGTTCGCCGTGCGGATCAATGCAAAGCACATCTCCAAACTGAAGTTCATCGCGGCCTATCAGGTCGCCCCCGTTGCCGCCATCACCCACATCGCCGAGATCGAGGCCATCGTTCCGTACAACGACACGGGCAAGTACATGATCAAGTTCAAAGGGGCGGCAACGGCGATTGTTCCGATCCCGCGTCCGGAGAGCAGCGAGGTCAATATGCAGTCGTCGCGTTATGCGCTGCGGGAGAAGTTGCTGGCAGCGAAGAACCTGGATCAGGTGTGGGCGTGAGATTTTTCGCGTCAACGCCGATGACAACAGGCAGCGCGGATTAGTTCAAACAAGCGAGGGGGAAACCGTCCTATGGAGAAGATCAGGAAAGAGCGAATTCTGATTCTGGCGAAGACTTACCCCTCGCCGAGCGCCCAGTACGTCGAGACGTCGTGCGTTGCTGGCATCAGCCAGGATGGCGCAATGCGCCGCCTCTTCCCTGTGCCGTTCCGAATGATCGAGGAAGGCCAGCAGTTCAAGAAATGGCAGTGGATCGATGTTCGGGTCGAGAAGGCCAACAAAGATCATCGGCCTGAGAGCCACAAACTCTACGTCGACACGATTGCCTGCGGGGACGTGATCGACACAAAGAAGGAATGGTCTGCCCGGTGGGAGTGGCTGGACAAGATTCCGGCGTTCGACAGCGTTGACGCTATCGATGCCGGTCGTCTGGCCGACGGGCTATCCATTGCGCTCCTGCGGCCCAAAAGGCTGCTCGGCCTTGACATCACGAAGGCCCGCCACCAGGAGTGGACGGACGAGGAAAAAGAGAAGCTGATGCGCGAGCAGATGCAAGGCGATCTCTTCTCTGAGGCCGAAGCGAAGCGGCAGGTGAAGGAACTGCGCAAGGTGCCGTTCGACTTCCACTACCGATACGTGTGCGACACGCCGGAAGGCGAAAGGGAGCACAAGCACAAGATCGTCGATTGGGAAGCTGGCGCGCTGTTCTGGAACTGCCGCCGCGACCACGGCATCGATTGGGAGGCCCCGTTTCGCGCCAAGCTCGAAGGTCAACTCGGCGGCAAAGACTTGATGTTCCTGATGGGCAATCAGCACCGGTTCCAAGACCAGTGGCTGATCATCAGCTTGGTCTACCCGCCTAAGCGAAAGCCAGTCGAAGTGAGGCAGGGCTCGCTGTTTTAGCGGCCGTCGCCGAGATGTGCTCGACGTCCGAACCGCTCAAATCCCGAACGGCGTTGGCCACCATCGAACGGTGGCAGAAATTGAAATCGGCCTCGTAGCAGAGCAGCGCGCAGTTCGACGACGCAGCTAATTCCGCGAGCTCGTCGATGGCTGCTTTCTGCGTCTTGAGATGCTTCAGGAAACCGTCGGTATAGCGCTTCCAGTTGCCGTCTTCCCGATAGCGATCACGCACCAGCTTCGGGCAGCCCAGAGCGACCATATGGACGTACTCGAGGCCGGAAAGGTTCAGGACGCTGGCCAGCGCCTTCTTCGAAAACCCAGGCTTGCGCGACAGGGGCAGCTCGCGGATGTCCACGACGGTCTCGATGCCGTGCTCAGCGAGCAGCGACATGAACGCGTCGATGTCCAGTCCTTCGTAGCCTATGGTGAAAACAGTCATTGATTGAGCCCCTCTAAACAGAGATTTTACCGGAGGATGCAAGCCTCTGGCGAGGCCTGATATGATTAAAGGTTTGCCCGACGCAACGTTGTCGTTGCATCATCGGGTTCGCCATTCCTACGCCTATCGCAACAGTGCCACTTCGCACGTTCGGCGAGCGACGAGCCCCGGCAAGACCCTCCCCCCGCCATTGACCCAGCGCAGCAACTCACGTGCCGCGCCCTCCCAGTCCCGCTGATTGATGCGCCGCCGTAGCGTCGACGTCTGCAGCCGCCCCGCGCCAAGGTTGAAGGTGAAGTCCACGATGGCCGCGAGTCGCACCCCGGGCTCGTCGGCGAGCACCGGGCAATAGCGCAGCGTTGCGGCAAGCGCAGTTTGCAGGTCGCGCGCCAGATAGACCTCGGCCTCGGTCTCGGTGATCGGCGGGTGCTTCGGATCGCAGAGGTGGCCGTAGCCAATCGTCCAGTACCCTGCAGGACAGATGTACGGGTATGCGCGTCCAGGATCGGCCTTCGGCACGCGATGGAACCCCTCGAAGCGCTTAGCCAGCTCGATGGCCGTTTTCGGCACGCTGGTCACGAGCGCACTCGGTCGAACACGCGCCCAAGGAACCAGAAGTTCAGAACCCCGGCCCACAGCGCCTGATCGGCCTCCGTCCAGGCGTGCAGGATGGCCGTTCCCCAGCCAGCACCAGCCGTCACGGCGGCAGTGAACGCCGCCGTCTTGGCCGCGCAGTACAGCGCCATGAACCAGTAGGTGATCACCGGGCGCACGCTGCAGGACAGCGCGTCGGCCCAGCGCACGCCGGTCTTTTCGCCTTGGGTGCGGACGGCATCGCGCAGCGCATCGATGGCACCGGCATTCCACGCCGCATCGGCGCTCGCCCCGATTTCGGACATTCGCTGCGCGCCGCGCAGCTTCTCGAATTCCAGCGCCTTGTCCTGCATCGCCAGTTCGTGGCCACGCTCGCCCTTGCGGTCGAGCCACTTCAGCAATTCGGGCGCGAGACGGAAGGCCCCACCAAGGAGGCCACCGAGCAAGGTCTCGATCATTGGCCACCTCCGAACACCTTGAGCTTGATGACTGCGCCCGCGACCAGCGCCAGCAGGAAACCGGTGGTGACCATCTTGACCACCGTCAGCCACGCGGTGTGCTTGGCCGTGTTGAAGGCTTCCAGCAGGCCCCGCAGTTCACGGATGTCGCTGGCAGCGTCCTCGCCATCGAGGCCCACGTCGGCCAGCGCATGGCGAGCGCCACGTTCGGCGACGCGCTCCAGCAGTTCTTCGAATTCGTCCTTGGGCATGGTCACCATGCCCTCTGTCACAGTCGGTGCGTTCATTTGCGTGCTCCAGAAATGCGAAACCCGCCCGATGCGCGAGCATCAGGGCGGGTCTCAGGGTTGAATCAGTTGGGTTTCAGATCTCGATGATTTCC
>ERZ724527.89-NODE-89-length-41934-cov-9.910289_pt1 | contig 41934 bp, 36 predicted proteins | sample MGYA00376060_ERZ724527 | MGnify/ENA primary metagenome ERZ724527 (study PRJEB28724, sample SAMN07190886) | activated sludge metagenome | isolation source: activated sludge of sewage treatment plant in Hong Hong | place: USA: Christiansburg, Virginia | collected...
AGTTAGATTGCGCCATAGCGATGACCTAACATTTAACTTACACACAGAGATTACATTATGAGCGACAACAAAGAAACACCCAAAGCGATATTTAAGGCGGTTACACCTGATGGCCATACATATCAAGTTTTTGATGATGGTACGTCAGAAGGATTCCCCGATCGCACTATTCTCTTTAATCACTGGCTTGCGCTAATCAATTTTGAGCGTGGCTCACAGATACGAGCTGCTAATGATAAATCAGGAATAGCACTTATCGGCGCGACAGGTGGTGCTGAATCGTCTGTAGTTGATGCTGAACATCTGCAAGCTGCTGGGATAGCAATTTTATCTTTTCCTGATTCTGATTAGAGATATGCCCTGCATCGTAGTAAGTGGTTGTGCCAACTACCGTGCCACAACTGCTACATTGGATGAACAGGCTTTTGAAAGTTCCATTTTTTGGTGAGTTTTCTACAATCTCAAAAAAATGACCCATACATTTTGGACAGGATGAAATAGCCATGAATTTACTCCTATATGAATCTAACTCCTGTTTAGACACCTAAGAGCGGTGTATAACAAGTCACTAACTCTCTAAGTTGCTGATTTTGTTATACGCTAAATTTTAACTACACCTATTTTTTAATCAATTGACATTGTGAGACTGTGAGACTATATTTATTCTAAGCTGGTCATTTTATTGATTAAGCAAATGTTTTCAAGGTCGCCCCACAAAGCGGCCTTTTTTTATGCCTGAAATTTGAGGTTGATATGTCTAAACCATTGTGGCTAATTGAAGCTCAAAGACATATTGGCGTTAAAGAAATCAAAGGTGCAAAACACAACGGTTTTATCATCGTGTGGCTAAAGTTGCTAGGCGCGTGGTGGTCAGATGATGAAGTTCCGTGGTGTGGAGTTTACGTTGCACACTGCATAAAAAAAGCAGAGTGCAAGTTGCCCAAATACTGGATGAGAGCAAAGGATTGGCTAAACTGGGGGCAGAAAATAATGCAGCCATGTGTTGGCTGTATCGTAGTCTTTGAGCGTGAAGGCGGTGGCCATGTTGGTTTTGTGGTCGGCCAAGATGTGAATAAGAATTTAATGGTTTTAGGTGGAAATCAAGGTGATGCAGTTAAAGTGTCGCCATTTCAAATTGAGCGAGTAGCGGGTTTTCGCTGGCCGAACGAATATCCCATCCCTACAAATTCTCATTTGCCCACGTTAAATAGTGACGGAAAGTTATCTAAAAACGAATCTTAATTAAATAATTCTAACGCTTTGCCCGATTAGTTAGCTGTTGGGCTTTTTTCATCAACAAATAAATAGCAGGTTTGATTATGAAGTCAAAACGGCTTAAAGAGCCTTCAACGTGGGCAGGAATCGGTCTAATTCTAAGCGCAATTGCTCCAGTATTACCATTGGCCTATGCCACGCCTGTAGGCGCACTAATCGGTGTCTGTGGAGGCATCGCGTATATATTGCGAGAAGGTAAGGGGCAGGGAATTGAATGAATTACTGCATGAGGCGCGACTCCAAAAACTGGAAAATGGTCACGATATGTTGAGTCGTGATTATTCGCGTCTCAATGATGCAATAGTCAAAATCAGTGACTCATTAACTGCTCTCGTTGTTATACAAGAGCAAAACAAAACAATTATGCAGCATGTCGAAAGAAACTCAATAGTAATCGAAAAATCAAGCTCAAGGATTGATGAAATAGAACGTCATCAACCACAACTTTTAGAGCTTAGAAATTGGGTGCTAACAGGTTTAGGTTTGATTATTAGTGCTGTTGTTGTTGCGATGATTGCTTTGGTTGTTAAATAGCTTTGCCCGATTAGTTAGCTGTTGGGCTTTTTTATGAGTAAAGATAATGGCAGAACGTAAGCAAGTCGATTGGGAGTCTGTTGAAAGAGACTACTCGGCTGGTTTATTGAGTTTGCGTGAGATTGGTGCGAAACATGGGGTAACTCATGGAGCAATAAACAAAAGAGCGAATAGGGATGGATGGGCAAGAGACTTATCAGCAAAAATAAAAATAAAGGCTGATTTATTGGTATCCACCGAAATGGTATCCACTGCGGTATCCACCAAAAAGGCATCTGAAAAAGAAATCATCGAAGTCAATGCTCAAGCAATCGTCAACATCAAATTAGCTCATCGTGGCGATATTCGTAAAAGTAAAAATATAGTTAACTCATTGTTTGATGAGCTTGAATCGACTACTGACAACAGAGAGTTGTTTGAGCAGTTGGGCGAGATATTGAGACAAGAAAGTGACTCAGGCCAAGACAAGTTAAACGATATTTATAAGAAAGTTATCTCATTGCCGCAACGAATTGATGGTGTTAAGAAGCTCACAGACGCATTAAAAACGATGATCGGATTGGAGCGTGAGGCTTACGACATTACAGCAGCACCAACGCCAACAGAAAACGCAATCACAGAGCTAGTAAAAGTATGTCAGGGCAACTCGGTATCAATTACTACGTCAGCCAATGATTTTGACGAAGATGACGAATGACATACCGCGACGTAAAGACGGCGGCATCAAGTGGAATTTTAGGCCAGTTAATCAAGAAGAATTAGAGGCGTGTTTAAAAGACCCTTTGTGGCGAGTTTGCTCAGGTGCTTTGTACAAAATCATCATCAAAGGCGACGACAAGAAAGAAAAGAAGGGTGATGACAAGAAGAAGCAAAAAGAGGATTTAGTTGTTTTCTTTCAGCCAAACCGATCGCAAAAGCGATTACTGGCGAACCTATGGCACAGAAACGTAATCCTCAAGGCGCGGCAACTTGGCTTTACGACACTGATTTGTATTTTATGGCTTGATACCGCGCTATTTAGTGAGAATGTCAGGTGCGGCATCATCGCTCAAGACAGAGAGGCGGCAGAGGCAATCTTTCGCGACAAGGTTAAGTTTGCTTACGAGAATTTGCCAGAACACTTAAAAAACGGCATGCCATTGGCGCGTGATAGTGCTACCGAATTACTGTTTGCCCACAACAACAGCTCAATCCGTGTGGCTACATCAATGCGTTCAGGCACGATTCACAGGTTACACATATCAGAGTTTGGCAAGATTTGCGCTAAATACCCCGACAAAGCAAAAGAAGTAGTCACTGGTTCGATTCCAGCAGTACCAAAGTCAGGCATTTTAATCATTGAATCGACAGCAGAAGGCCGTGAAGGTGAGTTTTACGACATCACCATGCGAGCCAAAGCAGCAAAAGACACGGAAAAGGAGCTAACAGTGCGCGATTATCGTTTCCACTTCTTTGCATGGTGGGACGCTAACGAATATGAAATGCCTGTTGATAGCGTCAAGCTCACAGACAAGGACTTGGCTTATTTTGAGCGTATCGAATCACAGATTGGTCAACCGATTAGTCCAGAGAAAAGAGCGTGGTATGTGGCCACAAGAGACGCAGACTTTAGCGGCTCAGAAGAAAAGATGTGGCAAGAGTACCCAAGTACGCCCGAAGAAGCCTTTCAGCAATCTACAGAAGGCTGTTACTACTCCGAACAACTTGCTAAAGCGCGTAAAGAAGGCCGAATTGCTACTGTGCCTGTAGTTGAAGGAGTGCCAGTCAATACGTTTTGGGACATAGGCGCAAGTGATGGCACAGCAATATGGTTTCATCAGCGCATTGGCCTAGAGAATAGGTTCATCAAGTTTTATGAAGCATGGGGCGAACCCTACAGCCATTTTGTGAAGTATATGCAAGGTCTTGGTTATGTGTGGGGCAGACATTACCTACCGCACGATGCAACACACAAGCGTCAACAAGGCACTAGCGTAAAAAGCCCGATTGATATGCTTGAAGAACTAGGGTTACAGAACATTGAGATCGTGCCAAGAGTTGATTACATACAACACGGCATACAAGCAACGCGCGATGTATTCAATCAATGCTGGTTTGATGAGACTAATTGCAAAGACGGACTAGCCCATTTAGAAAACTATCGTAAAGAGTGGAATGACAGAGCAGGTTGTTGGAAAGAATCTCCTCGCCATGACATTCACTCAGAAGCAGCAGACGCATTTAGGCAGTTTGCACAAGGCTACACCTACTACTCACCTAAAACGCCACAGCGTTCAAAACCCAACTGGCGACGAGTTTAATAATGGATACAGAAAACACTGTTGCGCTAAGTAATCGCAACGGCATACAGACGTTTGTGCAAAACGTAGAGTTTGACAGAGATGGGCGACACTATGACGAGCCGTGTTTGTTGATGTGTAGGGCATTTATGGGCGTGAGAAATATGTATGTGTTCCCGTTATGCGATGCGTGGACAGTGCGAGAACCTGATTTTTTCAAGGCAACCATGCAGGACGCAGCCGCTACGCTATTCGTTTCGCCTACTAAAAACGATGAACACGTTGTTGGCGACATGATTCTGCATGACATTGACACGATCATTGCGTGGCGACCCGATGATGATGCGACTCATGACCATGCTTTGATGAAAAAGGAAGTGGAGCGTTCAGGTATGTTTTTGCAGGTTAACGGCCAAACCTTGGTAGATGCGCGATGAATAACGGCAAGACAATCGACAATTTACGCAATACGCCGATCAATTTAGACGGTGACAGCAAAGGCGATGAAGCTAATGCGCCAGTTGTTGGCAAGAAGTTTGATTTTGCTAATGGTATGCAGCTACACACTTGGGCAAAAGGTGCGTATTACCGAGACATAAGCCTACAAGCCGAAAGCCGTTTGCAGCGTTCACTCGATGCTGACTTCTACGACGATAAGCAGTTCACCGAAGCTGAAAAAGAGGACTACGAAGCCGATGGCCGTATGCCTCCTTTGCAATACAACATCATCAAGCAAACGATCAACTGGATTTTGGGCAGTTATCTACGTCAAACCTATGACTGGAACGTGTTGCCGCGTACCGAAGATGACGTAGATCCTGCCATTCGCAAGACTAAGCTCTGCAAATACATTGCCGACATTAACAGCGCGTCACGTCAAGAGTACCTGGCGTTTCAAGATGCTGTAAAAACGGGTGAAGGCTGGATTGAGACAGCATTAGAAGTGAATGACGAAGGCGAACAGCAAATTGTTGTCCGTCACGAACATTGGCGCAACATGATTGTCGATAGTAGTTGTCGCCGTGTTGATGCCAGCGATGCGACACGTATGTTTCGCACCAAGATTTTAGATGTTGAGCAAGTTGTTGCGCGTTTCCCTGCATTAGAAAACGAATTACGCAACGAATCGCAGGATCGCGAACAAGTCGAAAACGATTTTATGTACGAACAGTACCAGCAATCGGGCTTAGGTGCAGGTGGCTCGATGTTCATGTCAAAGGCTATGCCTTATGACGGCACGCGAGAAGCTATCCGTGTGATGGAATGTTGGTATAAGCGGCCTATGCGCGTACAGATATTACGCGGTCAAGGCAGATTATCGGGCTATGTGTACGACCCAAAGAACCCTGAACACGTTCAAGCGGTGCAAATGGGTGAATTAGAGTTAGTCAAAACGCATAGGCAACAGGTTTGTGTCTGTGTGTTTACCGATAACACGCTACTTTTCTCAGGTGTCAGCCCGTATCGTCACAATAGATTCCCGTTTGTGCGCACCGTGGCATATCTCGATGACAAGACGGGTTTGCCTTATGGGGTTATTCGTGCGTTACGCGACCCGCAAATGTCATTCAATATTCGACGCAACAAGGCTATCTACCTGCTATCGACTAAGCGGGTGGTCATGGAGAAAAACGCGGTTGATGACATTAAACAATTAGAAGAAGAAGTCTCTCGCCCTGATAGTATTATCACGGTCAACACAAATAAGCGGTTCGATATCATCGAAAGTCCGTCATTAGCTGAGGCTCATGTACGTTTCGGGCAAGAAGATGAAGCCTATATGCTCAAAGCGTCAGGCGTTACAGGTGAGAATCTAGGTCAATCGACTAATGCTACGTCAGGTATTGCGATTCAGGCACGACAAGAACAAGGCACAGTCACCACATTAATGCTGTATGAGAACGCAGCTTGGGCGTTTGAGAAGCAAGGGCAGTTAGTGTTATCGCTGATTGAGCAGTTTATTAGCCAAGAGATGCAGTTCCGTATTACCTCAGACACCAAAGGCAAAGAGTTTGTTGCAGTCAATGACGGTACAGACGAGACAGACATCACCAAGTCACAAGCCGATTTTATTGTCACTAAGCAAAACTATCACGCAACCATGCGCCAAGCCTTAGCCGAACAGTTATTGCCATTGGCCTCGACCATTGCACAGTCAACAGGTAATCCACAATCCGCGTTTGCAGTCATTGAAACCGCTATCGGTTTGACCGACATACCAAACAAAGACGCAATTATGATGAAGTTGCGCGAATCTATGGGTTTACCTGACCCAGACGAAACGCCAGAAGAAAAAGCAGCGCGTGAACAGTCACAAGCAGACCAACAAGCCAAGCAAAACGCCATGATCGAGCGTAAAGCCAATGCGGAAATAGCCAAGCTAGAGGCCGAAGCACAGCAAGCACAGGCCGTGGCTAACTCCGAACAGATAACCGCCCTAAGCGACAAGATGACGGCAATGATGGCTGTTATGGATGCTACTAAAGCGATGTTGTCTAAGCCTGATATGGCCAAGTCAGCCGACGAGATCATTCGCCAGGCTGATTCAATCCTTAATTTACAACCCACTCAACAACCACAGCAACAAATGCCTGTCCAAGCACAGGTTGACCCTGCTTTTAGCGGAGATATGCAGCAATGAGTACCGATAACGAAAGCCCAATCATTTTAACGGCAGCCGAGCAAGAAGGTTTGGATTTGCCCGATGATTTTGGTGATGAAATCATTACGTCAGATAACGAAGGTCACGATGACTTTGCTATGGATGACGACGACGAAGAAATTGAAATTACCATTGATGACGATGGTGAAGAAGTTGCGCCAGTTGTACCTGCACCCGAACCCGTTATTGATCCTGTAGTCGAAAACACAGGTATTGATTACGCCGAAGTATTACTAGCATCGACAACCAAACAAGCCGAATTAGAAGCACAGTTGAAAGACTTGGCGACTAAGTTTGATGATGGTGAAATGGATGATGCGGATTACAACATCGAAGTGCGTAAGATTGAGCGTGCTATTGCCCGTGTAGAGGCCAAGATGGAATTGGCCGAAGAACAAATTGAAGCGCAAAACGCAGCAGCAGAAGCGAACCAAGCAAAGCTCATGGCACAATGGGAAAAGGCACAGGTTGACTTCTTTGCCAAACCTGAAAACAAAGCCATTGCCGAAGATGATGCGATGTTTAACTCGCTCGATGTTCACGTTAAAAAGATTTTAGCCGCAGGTAATACGCCAATTGCTGATGTTTTGGCTTTAGCAAAGCATAACTTACTTGCAGGCATTGCCAAACTCACAGGGCAAAAAGTACCTGATGCGCCCAAGCCTAGCACTAAGCCAAAAGCACCACAGGTTGAGTTGCCGCCTACACTTGGCAACATCCCTTCTGCTATTCCTAATGCCGATGGTGATGAGTTTGGCTACATCGACAAGTTATCAGGCCGTAAGTATGAAGATGCAGTCGCTAAACTCACGCCTGAACAGCACGACCGCTACTTGCTAGGAACAAAATAATGGCTAAAACTTGTTCAACGCTATATTTAAGCGCACGAATAGGCGATAGAATACAAATAGGTGATAGCATCATCGAAATATCTGAAAAATCTGGCCGCCGTGTGCGGTTGGGGGTTATGTCATCACATAAGGTGACTGTATTTACTAATCCCTCGGCGCAAGAGTGCCTGACTGAAACCTCTACAGGTGGAAATCATGGCACAGACCATCATCACGACCAGCGCAGCCCAGACTAAGAAAAAGTGGGCAGGCGCGTTATTCAATTCATCCGTTCCTGAATCCTATTGGGGTTCGCATTTTATGAAGGAAGGCAGCGCAGAAAGTGCGCCTAATGCCCCAATTCATTTAATCACCGACCTTGAAAAAGACTCAGGCGACGAAGTTAACTTTGACATCTACGCTCAATTGACTGGCTCGCCAACTTACGGCGACGACAATCTTGAAGGCAACGAAGAATCGTTAACGCCGTACAGCGATAAAATCCTCATCAATCAGGTGCGTAAAGCGACTGATAGCGGTGGTGAAATGACTCGCAAACGTACAACCAACAATCATCGCATGATTTGCCGTAATAAACTGACTGACTGGTGGTCACGTTTCTTCGATGAAGCCGTGTTCATGAATATCAGTGGTGCGCGTGGCTCTAATGCCGACTACATCTTGCCGACTGCTTCAACAGCCGCGATTGAAGGTCAGTCATTGGTTGCTCGTAGCTCTGGCAATATCATCTACTCAGGTGCGGCGACATCAAAAGCATCTTTAGTGGCAGGCGACAAGTTCAGCCTCACCTCTATCGACAAAGCAGTGACTAAAGCTGAAACCGAAGGTGGTGGTTCGGATGGTGTGATTCGTATTACGCCATTACGCATTGACGGTGTGGACAAGTTTGTGTGCTTGGTACACAACTACCAAGAGCATGATATGCGTACCAGCACAACCACGGGTCAATGGCTGGATATTCAAAAAGCTGCAACAACCAACAACGGCACTAAAAACCCTATTTTCACAGGTTCGCTCGGTGAATATCGCGGTGTTGTCTTGCATAAGCACAACAAAGTGACTCGTTTTACAGACTACGGTGTAGGTTCTAACGTGGCTGCTGCTCGTGCAATTTTCATGGGTCGTCAAGCAATGGTTGCCGCATTTGGTAGCCCTGCGAATGGCTTGCGTTTTGATTGGGCGGAAGAATGGCGCGACTACAAAAATCGCTTAGGCATTGCGACTAAGTGTATCGTCGGTTTGAAGCGTCCACAGTTCAACAGTAACGATGTTAATTCTATCGTTATTGATTCTGCTGCTGCACAACCGTACTAATCGTGCGGTTTCACTCTATTCTTAGTTCGGAGAGTTAATCATGACGACTTATACGTCAGCTCAATACGTTGATACCGCGCCTACTTCTTCGGAAGCTGGCGAGCAACTGTGTTTCCAAGCGTCTTATACCTTTGCGGCTGCGACCACATTGGCTATTGGCGACATTATCAAGTTAGCTAAATTGCCTGCTAACCATGTTCTAACTGACTTGCGACTGGAAACAGACGCATTAGGGACGACTTGTGCGGGTAGTGTGGGCTTCTTAAATGCTGGCGCAACAGATATGTCGCAAGCGGTTATTGCGATTGGTTCGTTGGCTACTGCTGCTATTAAGAACGAAGATACCACCGCAGGCTTGCGTGTTGCGGCGGCAACCAGTGGTTTTACACCCATTGGTATCAAGATCACCACGGCCAATACGGTTGATGCTGCATTGGGTGCGAAAATCACCATCACCATGAAGTATCGCCCTAAGCAAAACATCGAGGTGTAATCGTGAAGATTGAATGCTTGTTGAAACGCATTGGCGGTAGTGACATCACTTTTGGTCAAAACGTGTTGCGACAGGTGGTTTATAAATTTCGGCCAGTAGATGAGAAGGATAATGCGTCCCCTCATCTATGCGAAGTTGATAATAAAGACCACATTGATCGTTTGCTGGCTATTCGTCCTAAAGCCTACGTTGAGTATGTTGAAGGCGAAGGCGCACAGTTTGAAGATGAAGATTTTGAAGCCGCAGAGCCTACGGGTGATGAGGAAGATTTTTCTGATTCGATGTTGTCTACTGTCAATCCTGATACAGTTTCCAATCGCTACGTCGAAGGGTTTGCGCGTCAAGTATTGAACGTAAATCCTAAAGACAAGAAGGCCATTGCTGCCATCTATAAGCAAAACACAGGCAAAGACCTACGCACAACCATGTCGGCAACGGCAATGGTGCGTGAGTGTTTACGGTGTTTGGTGAATGATGCAAAAGAAGCCCTAGATATTGCCAAAGCCAACGCAAAAGCGGGTGAATAATCATGCTATGTAGTGCGATCTTAAATACTGTTAGAACGATAACGAACGACCCAAACGATGTGGTGTATTCGTTATCGCAAAAAGAACAAGCTCTTAATGAAGCTATTAGAGCGGTTTCACTACATAGACCTGATTCCGCAGCAACCACTACTAACGTCGCGTTAGTTTCAGGGACAAAGCAATCTCTTCCGAGCGACTGCGTTAGACTTATTCGTGTTATTAGAAATAAAAGCGGCTCTGGTGGAACTACTACGGGTAAATCAGTTCGGCTCATGGACTTAAACCGAATTAGTGACAGGGTTGTTGATTGGCATAATGTAGTTGGTGATGATGTCTTAGAGTATGGGTATGAGCAAAGCAATCAAAGTGTGTTTTGGGTGTATCCGCACATAGGTTCAGCATCAAATAAATTCGTTGAGGTTATCTATCAACGCTCTATTCCCGATGTTGTATCAGCCGATACATTCCCAATTAATGATTTATATTCTGTTGCCGTTAAAGAATGGATGCTCTACTCATTATGGAGTAGCGACAACGAGCAAAGCCCGAATTATCAAGCGGCACTAAAAAAACAAGAGATATTTTTTAATCTACTCGGCATAAAAGGCGAGACAGATAAAGATTCGCCAAGCGATCAAAAATCAAGAATGACGTAAGGTGATTTATGCTGTGTTCCGTTATTTTGCAGAATGTTAATTTTGCTCTTGATGACCCCAATAACACTAAGTTCTCTTTGACGCAAAAAATATTAGCAATAAATAGTGCGTTACAGGCATTGGTTAGTTATCGACCCGATGCAGCGTCATACACAACTATGATGCTGCTAGTTGCTGGAACGCGACAAACATTGCCAAGTGACGGCGTAAGGCTTTTAAAGGTTATTCGTAATCGTGGACAAAGCGGTTTAAGTGATGCAGGTCGAGCGATTCGCAAGGCTGATATGTTGGTGCAAGATGCACTTATCCCTGATTGGCATGAAACGACAGGACAAACAGTGGTTGATGAGTATTTTTACGATTCAATTACCCCTAAAGATTTTTATGTTTACCCGCCTGCGCCAGTATCTCCGATTATTGGTATTGATATTAGCTATGTGCGCGTACTGCCAACAATCACGGCAGGTACAGATACATTCCCAGTTGATGACTACTTTGCTCCTGCCGTTCAAGAGTGGATGCTTTACTTGTTGTGGGGCGGTGATGATAAGCAAAATCAAAATTATGCAGATGCTCGCTCTCATTTAAGTACGTTTTTTCAGTTACTACAGATAAAAGCATCATCCGATGGCGCGGTAAATCCAAAATCAAAAGGTTAATTCATGGCTATTGTCCCCTATACGCAATGGTTGCCATACGTTCAGGTTAATGTGCCTGATTGTCCAAAGGCGTTAATCGTTGAAGCCATTCGTCAAAAAGTTATTGAGTTTTGCCAGCGTTCGTTATTCTTGCGTCAAGAGCTAGACGGTTTCTACACCGTGGCCGACGACAACGAGTACGACTTATCACCACCCGTCGATAACAATATCGCGCAACTGCTCATGCTAAAAGTCAATAAGCGTGAGCTAGAGCCAAAAACACAAGACGATATGGAAGAAATCTATCAAGAATGGCGCGATCAATCAGGCGAACCACAATATTTCTTTCTTAAAAATACCAATACCGCCATTTTAGTTCCAAAACCTATCAGTATTTATCCCGTCCGAATCCTTGTTGCACTAAAGCCTACGCAAGCAGCTCAAGGCGTTGATGAATCTATCTTTGAAGAATACAAAGACGCAATCAAGCATGGCGCATTGGCTTATCTCATGCTTATGGCCGAAAAAACTTGGTCTAATCCCAATATGTCGGCGTTTTATCAAAGTCAATTTGATGCAGCTATTACTGATTCAAAAATGAGAGCTGAAAAAGGCTATGCACTTCGTAAAACATTCCGAGTTAAACCTAATTATTTCTAAGGTGAGATATGACCACTTACGCATTGACGTTATCGACTAATAATTTAGGTTTGGGCGTTTTAAATTCTGCACGGACTCGCATTGAGAAGCGCAGAATATCTATTGCTGACACCTATCCGCCTATCAACAATTTAGTAAAAATAGAAAAGCCAACAAATAATCTTGGCATTGCGATATTTTTATTAGAGCCTGACGACTTAACGACATACCATGTTGCAAAGGTTTTTGATTCTGCTGGCATTCCAGTTTATGAACGATTCTTTTCAATGCCGCCATCGGCAACCTCATTAGATAACACTGCCACTGGGGTGTTGTTTGGTAACAGCAATATCCAATTCAAAGATGAGGGCAATAATCGTGGTACGCCATCAAGTGTGCGAAATGTGGATTTTGTGGGTGCTGGAGTAGAGGCTACTTTTGAGGGTGATACATTACGAGTTTCTGTACAAGCAGGTTCTCAAGGATTTGTGGCGATTACGGATATTACACCAACAAGCCCAGGTGACAATGTAGGGTCTAAAGTAAAGACTGATGACAATAACGTACTGCAATCTTGTACTAGCTCAACAACGGCTATTACCGTCTCGGTTTTAGCAGTTACAGGTTCAACATTTAAGCCTGTTGTTGATATAAACGGAACTGCTGCAACTTTAACACGCAATACTTTGACAGATGTTTGGCAAGGGACAGCCGCAATAACACTAACAGGTGCAAGCCCATATACGGTGACAGCCACACATAGTGATGGCGCAATTGATACTGCTACAGTAACGATTGAAGCCGCACCAGTCGTTTCGTCTGTGTTGTTTAGTAATGCTTATTCACAAGGTGCAGGTCAAACAGAGCACGCAGCAGGTCAAACATTAACGCTGACAGTGACAAGTGCAACGCCATTTGTCGAGTTAGAAGTGATTGGTGATAGCACGACTGCAACTACAGCCTCTGATACAACATTTGCATCAACAACAAGTAAAGCATTAAGCGTCACAGTAGCAAACCAAGGAAACATTGCTACATCCTATCCCGCTAAAGCTCGTATTCGTAATCTTAATGGTACATGGAGTGAAGTATTCTCTAGTAGTGATTTTGGTGGTACTAATGGTACACACATACTTGCACTGAATAATACTAGACCTAGTGTTACAGCAGGTGTTATTACATATCCAGCATCTCAATTTGCACTGAAGGGTACAGAACAGGCTACTGTTGCAGCTACTTATACGAATGTGGATTCTGTACTGTGGACTTCTGCTTCTCAATTGACTGTAAATGACCCAACAGTAATGGGTAATGTCGTAGTCAATAGATTAGCTGGTGGTTATAACATTGGTACTACTAACCTAACTGCTACTGCACAGCGAGTAGCTAATGCTACAACTTCAACTACTAATGTTGTGGTATGGATTGCTGATACTAATCCTGTTATTACCAAGACTCTTCCTACTGCTAGATTGCGTTCAGGTGTAGTTGCTCAGAACCATGTTATTACTCTTGGTTCAGATCAGAGATTAATCTCTATAGCTATGGGTGCTGGTACTATTACTGGTGATGCCGCAGGCACATTCTCTGGTTCATGGGCAACAGCTAATAATGGATTAACGAACACTCGTACTTTAGTTGTTGCTGACAGTGATCCAAAAGGTACAGCTACATTTACAGGTTTAAGTGCTATTAACTTGGCAGGTAAAGAAGTTACCACTGTGACTACTGATTTAGATTATGTCTTAGGTGGATTCACTACTCGTACTGTTTCCTTTCCTTTATGGGATGGTAGTGCTATTCGTATTACTGATATCGGTACAGATGTGGTAGATACAGCTAAACTTGTTGTGTTTAACATCTCTAAAAATAGTGCGTCAACTTATCGCGGTACTGTTGGCAATGAGGTTGATAAGTTTACTATCACAAACAGTAATGAATTGTATAACTGTGACTTGCCTAATGCTTCTTCTGCTTTAGAGTCTCCTGTTACGATGACTATAGAGGAAACTGTATAATGACAACACCTTTTGAGAACTTTGTTAATACAGCTTTAGGTAAGTCAGTATCAGCAGATGTTACATTACCAACTGCTAACGATATTCCTGTATTCACTGGCATTGGTAGACAAGTTACAGGTAAAACTGCTACAGAATTAGGATTAGCATTAACTGCTGATTTGGATACCGATGGTACTCTTACTGCTAATAGTGACACAAAATACCCTAGTCAAAAAGCTGTTAAAACTTATGCTGACACCAAACAAACAGCAGATGCAACTCTGACAGCACTTGCAGGATTGGATAATACACCAGGGGTTCTTGTAGAAACGGCTGCTGATACATTCACTAAGCGGACTATTACAGGCACAGCCTCGCAGGTTACAGTTACTAATGGGGATGGTGTAAGTGGTAATCCAACTATCAGTTTACATTCTAATATTACTAATGGTGTATTCAGCGATTCTACCTTCCGCATACAGGATAACGCGAACGCTACCAAGCAGCTTGCTTTTGAAGTTAGCGGAATTGCTACTAGCACAACTCGTACTATCACTATGCCAGACGCTGACGTAGATTTAGGGCAAACGGTTAAGGGTTCATTTACACCGAAGGAGCTATTGGCCTCTAGTGGCAGCCAGAACTTGGAGGCCAACTATAGTTACTATTTGCCTGCGACTTACGCTGGTGCTTTGAATCTTGTAATGCCCACAAGTGCTGCCATAGGCACTACTTTTGATATAGGTTCAATTTACTCAAATGGTCTTGATGGTACTATAGGGGTGAATCTTACTGCACTAAATCTTACCATACCTGCAGGAGAGTACATAACAGGCTGGGGTGGGGCTCCAAACCCAATCAACCTTCTAGTCTCGTACATAACAGGAATTGATGGTTACACAACCCCAAACTTCACTCAGGGTTGCACTTTCAGACTAACTAAGACTGGGGCTACCTCGTGGGCGATAAAGCCTACTTTTGGCTCTGTACTGCCAAAAAGGTTTCTTGTTAAGAATGAGGGAGGTGTTGGTGGTACTGGAGTAAGCACTGCAGTACCGGCAGGTACGTACAGGGAGTTGACGCTTCCTAATGCTGATGTAGATTTAGGTAAGGTGGTAGGACATACTAACGCGGTTACTGCTATTACTGTAACTGCCAGTCCCTTCACTTATCAGAATGCCGCAGTCTATCAAGAGGACATTCTTATAACTGGAGGAACAGTTTCGCTGGTCGAGTTCACACGAGACAATGCCACATGGTACGCACGAACTGGCGACACCGTGAGCTTATCGCCTAGTGACAGTGTACGAGTTACCTACACTGTTGCACCCACTATGACTAAAATCCCACGCTAGGAGACTAACATGGCTTTCACAGCTAACATTACCGCAAGTAGCGGACGCACGATTGAAGACGCTTACTGCAAGGTGGTTGTACACTACGCAGACGCAGCGTCCACAACCCTGATTATTAAAGTTTGGGAGACAGCAGCAGAGCGTCAGGACTTGCCTAGCAACCCACTGGCTGAGTTTGAGTCGCAGCGCATACTAGCAACAGTGGATATACCAAGCCCTAATCCCATAGCCTACGCATACAGCCTGCTTGAAGCTAGTAGCGAGTTCCCTGAAGCAACTTGGAACATCTAAATGCGTATAAAACTAGCAACACCACTTATCGGTGAGTTTCCGCGTTACGCAAACGTGAAACTCCCCGACAATGCAGCAGTCACAGCACAAAATATGCGGCTGGATAGTGGTGTGCTAAAGCCGTTAAACGGATATACGCAGGGTGCAACACTGGCTCTAACTGGGCATAACATTAACTCTATCCACTTGTGGAAGGTAGGCGGCAGTGCGTATTGGTTGCGTTTTGCTGACACTGTTAATGTCATTCGTTCGCCTATTGCTGACGATGCTTATAGCCGTATTTATTGGAGTGGCGATACTCGTATGGGCGGTTCGCTTTTGTATTCTTATGCTGGAGCAGTCAACGCAATAACTGGCGGTGGTGGTACAGAATACCCAAATAACTATTACAAGCTAGGCATACCTGCGCCAAAGAACAAGCCAACAACCGTATTAGCGTCAGCAGCACCTACGGATGATGTCAGCGCATCGGCACGATTTTATACTTATACCTATGTTGGCAAACTTGGCGAAGAATCCGCGCCCTACGCACCACTGTTAAATGACCCATCACCACCAGTTGCGCTTATCTGCCCAAATACAGGCGCAACCGTTCATATTAGTGGACTTGTTATTGATGTATCCGCAGACACAGGGCGCGAAATTGAAGCGGTACGCTTATATAGAACGATTGTCGGTTCAACAGGAAATGCTGATTATTTGTTTTTAGATGAAATACCTAAGGCAGATATTTTAGGAGGCACTGGCAAATACTTAGGCGGCAAATACACTGACTCTGTTGCTGATGACGGGCTATCTGAATCATTGCCCACGTCAATATGGAGTGAGCCAAGAGACAATATGCACAGCTTAGGCTTAACGGCTTATGGTGTTGCTTATGCAGCTACGGGCAAGATCGTTTGTCTATCAGAACCTTTCGTGCCTTACGCATGGCCACGCAATTACGAGTTAACCTGTGATAATGATATTGTGGCTATTGGCCATTACGATAGTTACCTCATTGTGGGTACGACTGGTCGGCCAGTGATGATTACGGGCATTGACCCGCAGAACATGAGCCAAGCCGAATTACCCATCATCGAGGCGTGTGTTTCGGCGCGTTCAATGGTAAGCATGGGTGCATACGCGATATACGCCTCGCCTAACGGCCTTGTGATGGCTTCGGGTGGTAATGCTCAACTTATCACAGAGGGCATCATCACAGGGCGCGAATGGGCTAACTACACCCCATCAAGTATTCATGCTTACGAGTATCGTGGTCTGTATATTTTCTTTTGGTACACGGACAGCACTCACAAGGGCGGCTTTATCTTTAACCCACGCGCACCAAGCGAAGGGTTTATCAGTCTTAGCTCATGGTTCGTTTCAGGCTATCGGGATATTGTCACGGACACGCTTTGGCTGATTGATAGCAATAAGGTGTTGTTCTCGTTTGATACCGACACTACCAACAAATTAACCATGACTTTTAAGAGTAAGTTGTTTTCATTTGCTCAATTTAGGCATTTCTTGGCAGGCCAAGTATTGGCTAACTCTTATGCAGGCATGACGCTAAAAATATATGCCAATAACACACTTATCCACACACAAACAGTGACTAACAGAACAGCGTTTAGATTGCCGTTAGTGCCTGTCGCTGAATTTTGGCAGTTGGAATTATCCACAATTGATGAAGTGCGCGAGATTTCTATTTCTGAAACTATGCGTGAACTAGGTAACGAACAGTAGAGGGTAAGAATTATGGCGAACAATTTAAAGCTTTCCAATGAGGCGGTTAATGCAGAAGCTGATGCTTTATCGGTGTTATTGGATAACGGCTATCTGCGTATTTACGATGGTACGCAAGCTGCGACAGCGGATACAGCAATTGGCGCACAAGTATTACTAGCTGAGTTACGCATTAATACCGACGCTGCCCCAGTAGCAGTAGCGGGGGTGTTAACGTTTAACGCTATCACCCAAGATTCCAATGCTAACAACTCAGGCACAGCGTCATGGTTTAGGGCGTTAAAATCAGACGGTTCTACAGTAATGTTTGACGGAACGGTTGGCACAAGTGGCTGCGACCTAAATATTGCTACAACATCTATTGTTGCAGGCGCAATTGTGGGCGTGACTTCATTCGTTTACACCGTCAATAAAGGATAATTTATGAGTGCCGATCAATCAATTCAATCTGTAAGTATTGATGCTTATGAGCGGATTGACGGCACTTGTTCTTTGTCGCAAGCAATCCAATCTGTCAGTGTTGATTCTTTTTTTAATCATCAAAGCGCAATCCAAGCCATTCAAAGCCTTAACGCTCAAGCATTTATTCAAATAGACGCTACAATCTCTGCTACTCAGATGGCGCAGTCTATTGCTATCAGTGCTTGGTATTACGATATTGGCATCGACGCTAATATCGTACAACCGCAACAATCGACGCAATCTGTTGGCTTTATATCGTTATCGTTAGAAGCAAGTGTCAGCCAGCCAATGCAGTACATGGCAGCCAGTTCAACAACAGCAGTTATTACCGCGCCATCACCCATTGTTGTGATGACCCGTGACAGAATACTTCGGAATATCCGCAACAGAGGAAGCCGCTAATGTTTGGTCGTCGTCGTGATATTCAAATTCCTAAAGTACCTGTATCGGGTGATAAGGCAACACAGAGTTGGATGACTGCCGTAGGTTCAATGCTATCAAAGTATATTGGCGGTGGTAGCAATGACCGCTTAGTGTCGGCAGGTGAATTGATTGATGGCGGGTTGGCTGGTGTAGGAACAGGTGGATTCTTAACTTCACCACCAAGAAACTTAACCAAGCCTCCAAAGGTTACAGGACTAACAGCCAATGGCGCACTAGCCTCTATTTTTGTTGGTTGGCACAATCCGTCATTTAGCAATTATGCCTATACCGAGTTATGGCGTGCTGATATTGACGACATTGGACAGGCAGTATTGATTGCCAGTACCGCAGTCGAAAGCTATACCGATAATGTGGGTAGTGCTGCAACGAAATACTATTGGGCAAGGGCAGTATCAGACCAAGGCGTAAAAGGTGAATTTAACGCAGCGAGTGGCACAAAAGGCACAACCAGTTTAGACCCCGATTATGTGATGCAGGTTTTAACGTCAAGCACATGGAAGCCAAACACAACTTATTACCCGTTTCAGTATGTGCGCCCTACGGTAGAGAATGGTTTTCAATATGCGGCGGTTGATGGTGGCAAGTCTGGAAGCACAGAACCGACTTGGCCGACAACCATTAACGCAACAGTGAATGACGGCACAATCCAGTGGATAACTGTACCTGTTGATGCGCGAATCCCTTTTGTACTTGGCACATTAGAAGATGGTACGCCTGCTGTGTTTATGGATACGGCGTATATTAAGAATGCGACAATCACTAGCGCAAAGATTATTGAGTTGATTGCGGATAAAATTGAAACAGGCAATTTGAATGCTGACTTACAGGTTAAGAGTAAGTTGTGGTATGGGTTTAATCAGCCTAATGGCGATTTTATAGACCCTCTCGATAATTCAATCACTCACGGGAAAACAGGTTTTTATTTTGGGGTGAATGGCAGTAATGGCTTGCCTGTGTTGCATTTGAATACAGGGATAGCTAATGGTAGTAAAAGCCTTGTTTATGACGGCTATGATTTAAAGCTGACAGGTGATGGCCTGTTTGATGATATTTTCGTTGATTCTGCTAGATTTGAAACGATTTCAACCAATACCATTAGTTACAATCAACGAGTTGTTCCTAGTGATTATATAACAGAACAAAACATTGACTTAAATAACAATGATTATCAGGGTTATTTATGCGCTGTTGATTCTATAAATAAGACAACTAACAATACAGGTGCAAATTATGATATTTACCTTTTTTCAAGTAGCCCTACACCATTATTAGTAACTGGAAATGGACTTATTCAGGTTATATGTAGTAATCTTTATATTAGTCCTTATGATGAATTAAACAAAATGTCTTTTGTGCGGTTTAAGGATAAAAAAATAGCTTTTACTATCAAAATAGTGGGTTTTTGGGGATATGGTGATGCTTATGATTCTTTTGGATTAGCTATTTATAGTTCTAGTACAAGTAGCGGTTTTTATGTTTTTGACTTGTTGCCAATAATGACAGATATTAGTCGAGGGGAAACTAAAGTTTTAACAAATACTTCTTTTGGCAAAAACTTAACAGTGACGATTGTAAAGGCTAGAACAGGTGGTGGATATATTATTAAAGGGACGGATACTAACGAGGGATTAAATTATCATGGGGATGGTTCTAGTATTTTTGTTTATTTTTACGCAAAATATAAATGGCTTTACGTTTCAGGTACACCCTCAGTCAGTTATAGAGGCGTTGTCCCAAGTTTGACTGTACAATTAAACAAACCTGAATATAAGCCTGTGAGCAATATTGTCTCTGATGCGTTGTTGGAGTAGTGGTTTGCCAAAAATTATGTTTTTTCTAATGAGCAAAAGATTTATAATCAATTCATATTTTTATTTTAGCCCCACTTTTTAGGGCATTACACAGCTAACTAAATACCCACTACTCGATTGAGTAAGGTTTTAGTTATGTCGCAACTCCAAAATATAACTGCCGATACACGCGAACATCTCAAAGCGTTACAAAATGAGATGTTGTCATGCGCGGAAAAATTAGAATTACCACTCGTACACTATTTTGTTAATGGCGTTTATGGCCGTGAAATCTTTATCCCTGCTGGCGTTTTAGTCGCTGGACGAATCCACAAAACCGAACATATCAGTATTATTTCTCAAGGCATTGTTGAAGTAGTGACGGATAACGTCATTACAGGCGAAGTCTTGCGCGAAACCTACGAAGCACCCTACACATTCATATCGCCTATTGGCACTAAGCGCATGGTTCAGGCATTGACCGATACCGTGTGGACAACCTTTCACAAATACGATGGCGAGCAAATTGGCGAAGGCATGGAAGATGTTATGTCATGGCCTGACTACGAATCCTTTGAACAAAATCTATTAACCGAATCAGAAAAGCCGTCATTACTTGACGAGGTGACATTATGACTATGGCATACGTAGCAGTTGGGGGAAGTGTTCTTTCCGCAGTTGGTGGAATAGCAAGCTCCAAGTCGTCCAAAAAAACAGCCAAACAAGCATTAGCTTTGCAGCGTGAACAGTTTGAATTTAACAAGAAACGCTATAACGACTACAAAACCATGTATGGCGGCCTAGAGCAGATGCAGGTTGATGCCGCTAACAAAGGCGTTATTGCTGACTTAGGCGGCGTAACGTCTCGTGCCGTTGGTGATGTAGCTACTCAATTTACCAATGCCGAAGAAGCGCAACGTCGAAGCCAGCAACGTATGGGTATTAACCCGAATAGTGGGCGTGCTGATGCTATGGGGCGGCAAATGGGCTTATCCAAAGCCTTAGCAATGGCAGGCAACATTACCACCAATCGTGAGGGTGAACGCCGTAACGCAGAGCAACAGACTTGGAATCGTCGTGAGAGTGTCAACCGTAACGGCATTGCGCAAATGAATGGCTCGTTTGGTGATATGAACCAGTCTAGTAATGCTATGGCCAATACGATGAATCAGCAATCAGCACAACAAGCGCAACAGGCAGGCGCTTTGTTTGGCGCGGCTGGTAGTATTGCAGGTCAGTATTTGGGCGGATTGAAGAAGTCAACTGAGCCAGTTGCTGCACCAACAACAGGAGTGCCTTTAGCTAATGCAGCACCGAGTCCTATTTATACAAATATGATGCAAACAAAGGCGATAGCACCAATGGTAACGTCCGCGCTAAATGGCGATACAGGAAGCGGCATATACCCAAGTCAACCATATATGCGTCCTGCATATTCATTAATGCGTTAAGGAGCAAATCATGGCTATTGCAGGTATCGAAGGTTTAGCACAGGGCTTTATGCAGGGCATGGCTCTTAAACGCCAAAATGACCGTCAAGATGTATTAGACGCGCAGAATCTTGAAAGGTTTGGCATGGATAAAGAACGCTTTGCAACTCAACAGGCGGCGAGTGCTTTTGATTTGCAGAACGCACAGACCAATGCAGCTAATGCAGCTATTGATAGAACACGGGTGTTAGGTATTCAAAAGAAAGGTGATGAGTTTGAGGCTAATCTTGGCAGGATATTCGGTGCAGGTGCGCCTGAAAATCAATTGATGGAGCTTGAGAAAGTGCATCAAGCTAATGGTGTTAAAGGAGCATGGGCGCGTGACCCAAAAACAGGTGGACTCGCCAAAAGTGCAGACGGAAAATTCCAGTGGGTAAACGAAGGTGGCTCTACGGAAAATGTCACTCTTGAGGATTCGATAGGTCGTTATATTGCAAAAGTTGACCCTAAAGGCGAGTTTACAAGAAAGCGTACTCAGCAAGACGAATTGGCAAAAGAAGAACGTGAAGCGAAAAGAACAATCGCGGCAGAAGAACGTGCAGCAAAAACAGCCGCCACGGTAGCAGCAACGCTACACAGTTATAGAATGTCAGAAAAGGCTCAAGAACTTCTAGCCGCTAAACTAGCTAGGGCAGAAGCAAAAGATGCTGAACTTGATGCCAAAGATATTACTACTCTTTTTTCTGTCCCTATTACCGTAACCGATGCAGACGGTAAAATTAAAATTAGTCAGCAAGTAAATCAAAAGCAAGTTACTGATTACATGAAATGGACTAAGAAAAACAAAGTACGAATGACCCCGACTACTTTCCGCGACTGGAGAGCAGAAATTCCGTCAAGTGGCACAACTGACACCACGACAAGCGGCACAGATACATACGACTCCAAATCACAAGGAAAACTTGTTCCAAAGGATTTAAGCACTGATGCAGCAGCAGTACAACTAGATAAATTGCCACTAAATCCAAGCAATCAAGGTGCGGCAAAACCTGCCAGTCCTGTTAGTAGATTGACTGTTAGGCCGCCAGCTCAAGCTCAAGAAAAGACAGAAGTTGCAATCCCTGCAAAACCAGTCAGCAAAACTCAACTTGTTCAAACACATGTAGGCACAAAAAGAGGACTCCAACAAATAGTCCCTAAAAATAATCCTTATCAGGAAATTCAAGGAAAGTTTGGCGACCCTATTCCTAATGGATTTAAGCGTAAAAAAGCCAATTGGGACACTGATGTACGCAGTCCAGAATACAACGTTTTCGTCTCCAACAACTACCAAGATTAGGACTTAAATAATAATGGCTAACTTATTTCAAGCGTGGGATGAAGATATTCAGGCATTGGGCGCAGCTAAAGCTAGTGATGACCAAATCGAAGCGCGTCGTCAGCAATTGGCTGAACACTTTAAGGCCAAAGCAAAAGCAGCAGGTTTATCTAGTAAAAAAATCTATGAAACTTTAGATCAGTTTGATGCTTACTCTCGCCAAAAAACCACAGCGCAAGATGACCAATTAACGCCTGAAGAACAGGAAATGGCGCAGCGTGTTAAAGATGGCACTGTAGGCGCGGGCGCAATGAAAGAAGTTGGCAAACGCTTCAAAGACGTTGGCTTAGGCGTAGTGTCTAGCTTAACCCGTATGGGCGGTGATGTTGCTCAAACATGGGCAGACGTAGGCGACAACGACAAAAGCGAATTATCCTCGCAAATAGCACAAGGTTTATATAACGCCACAGATGACATTCGCAGCAACTACAGCGAAGGCACAAAGCAAGCCAAGAAAGACTTTTGGAGTCCTGCGGGTTTGACAATGGGTGTGTCTGAAAACTTAGGTCAGATTGCAGGTACAGCGGCATTACTTGGTATAGGCGGAGCAGCAGCAGGCGCATTAGGCGTTGCCAGTAAGGCAGGTAAGCTCGCAACAATGGCAGGTATGGCCGCACCATTAGCCTACAGTCAAGGCTATGGCCAAGGCAAAGAAAGCTCACTCGATGAAATCAACAAAACCAGTAACGCTCAACTATGGGAAAACGTCAAGGCAGAAGCAAAAGCCTACGATGATGCAGGCGGAACAGGTGAAGTACCGTACTTAGTCGGTATGTTCAAAGAGGCAGGCGGCGACTTAAATCTAATGAAGGATTTAATGGCCGAAAATGCGGGTAATCGCTCAGGCATTATGACGGTTGCTACCGAACCATTGGCTATGGGTGTTGGCTCGGTAATGAGCCGTGGTGCAGCAGCAGGCGGAACAGGCGTAATGGCCAAGTTTGCCAACGCTATGAACAATCAAGGAATGTCTAATGAATTAGCTCGCCGTATTGCCGCAGGTGCAAGTGCAGCAGAAGCTCGTAAAGCAGGGCAGATTGTTGGCACAACAGCATTAAGAGATAACGCCGCTATTGCAAGCCAAGCAGGAAAAATTGCCGCAACACAAATGGCGCGTGAAGGTGTTCAGGAAACCGCACAGGAAGGCTTAGAAGGGTACTACGCCAAAGGTGAAGGCTCTCGCGCAGCAGGTCGCAAAGGCGAGCTAAATAGCGCAGACTGGAGCGGAGAAAATGGCATTGTTCAGCAAGGTTTGCAGGGCGGTGCGATTGGCTTGCTCATGGGTGCAGGTGGTTCAGGTGTCACACTTCGCAACGCTTCTAAACTGGCACTCGAAAAGAATGGCTTACCTGAAAAACACGATGCGGCCATTATTGCCAAAGAACAAGCCGATGCTGCATTGGTTCAAGCAGCTAATATCGCTGATGCAAACCCTGAAAACATTGACGCACAAAATGCCTATGCCGAAGCGCAGGACGCTGCATTAGTCGCAACAAATGACCTTGAGCAATTAACAGGTAAATTTAACGCACTCTATACGCCTGAAGAACAGGCAGTCATTAAAGCGGCCACAATGGAAGGTGTAGCGGCGCGTAAGAAAGTAGCCGACGATGCAGCCAAAGCGCAGAAAGAATTGGATGATGCTCAGGCTAAAGAACAGGCGGATATAGCGGCACAACAGGCCGAAGCTATTAAGACTCAACGTGATGCGGTGGTTAATAATTTAGCTGGTATGGTGGGTGATGATGTTGCACTGAGTAATGCCGTAGCGGATTTAGGATTAAGCGAGGAAGAAGCTAATTCATTGCTTGATGACGCGCACAAAGTAGCAAAGAAACAGAAAAAAGAAGCAGCAAAACAACCTGCTCCTGCGACAGCTACGCCTAAAACCCCATTTGAGATGGCAGTCGATGAGGCTTTTAATGCAGACGGTACTCGCAATCCAAAGGCTATGACCTCTGATATTGCCAAAAAACATAACATTCCATTAAAACCACTTATTGATGCAATAAGTGAGCGTATTGCCCAAAACGAAAAGACTAATCAGCAAAAGTCAGACGAAATTGCATTTGCAGAAAGACAGGCTGAAATTGCCCGTCAATCCGCTAAAAAAGCGTCACAGGCTCAAAAAGCACAGAAAGACGCGGAAAAATCTGACGTTCTTTCAGAAAAGCAACAACTTGAAAACACTCTTGCCGACTTTGCTGCCAACAATGACCATGACTCGATGGTCAACTTCTTACGCGACTATGAGCCAACAGAAGCCGACAAGCTCATTAAAAACGCCTATGCGTCCGTAGAGAGCAAGAAAAAAGCCGAACAAGATGCTATTGCCGCGACAAAGAAAGCAGAAGCCTTAAAAGTAAAAGAGTCCGAAGCTAAGACACAGGCCGAACAGAAGAAGATCGCCTTTAATCAGGACATGGCTGACTTACACACTACTAACCCTGATGCAACAATGGCAGACCTTAATGTCATTGGCAAAAAGCATGGCGTTAAAAGCCCTATTGAATTGGCTCAAGCATGGGTAAAAGCCAAGAATGAAGCTAAGGCAGCAAAAGAAGCAGCACCTAAATTAGCATTGCCTTCACCTGAGACTGCTACTAAAGACGAGCGTGATGTTTCTGTGCCAACAGGCATGAATATCAACCGTGACAACATTGAGAACCAAGACAGACGGCCAATTATCGTCCGCAGTAATGGCCAACCATTCCAAACGCAAGAGGCGGCAGAACAAGCTATTGCTAATAAAGCCACAAAGAAACCTCGCAAAAATGAAGCTCCTATCACGCCTGAAACACACAATGTTATTCCTGTTGATGGTGGCTATGCCATTGCGCCTAAGCCTGTAGCAGAAGTTGAACAACCTAAAAAAAAGCCAGACGATAACGAAGATGGTGGTGTAATCGCAGATGCGCCTAAGCCTAATGCGCCTGTATCGCCCACAGGTCAGCAGGTAGTTGATAGCGCACCTACTAAGCCAGTCGAAGATGACGGCATTAAAACCAAGCATATCAAACAGCCAAAGCCTGCCGACAGAACAGTTTATCCGCACAGAGATGACCTATTAACCGCTATCGCTAAAATGAAAGGGTTAAACAAAGCGCAAGCTATTTATCACGGCATTAAAGACAGACTTGAACTTAATAAGCGTGGTCGCGGCCTTCTTGGTGTATTTAAAGATGATGGGGAAGGCTTTGATGTTGTAGCAAGAAAACTTAGTGATATGGGTTATCCCGTAAACGAAGGCGGGAATACTCCTTATGATAATATCAATGGAACGCCAACGACTGATGCGCTGCTTGATGCCTTGCGTAAGGCGTTATTTGATGAAGATGTTGGCACAGAAGAATATATTCTAAATAAGTATGCTGCACAGCGAGAGGCAGACCAAAAAGAAGCCGAAGAAATGGAGCGTTTGTTTAACGGAAAAGGCTCAAGCACTTGGGATGAAGCAGATGTACTTGATAACGTGTCAGATGCTATTGTTAATGATATTGCCAATGTTATTAGCACTGTTGCGCCTGAAAAACTAAGCGAAACACTAAAAGAGGTATCCAATGAACCCATTATTGAAACTAGCGGACAAGCACCTAACACCAAAACAGAAGCACGAAGCCCTAAAAATGGCGATGCGGAAACTGCTGGCAATGGAAAAACAGGGCAGCAAGAAAGCCAAAGCAGCACTGGACAAGATTCGGGCATTGGGTTAAATCCATCGTTTAATCTTAACGCACAAACCAATGAAGAATTGGCAAAGCGTGATGCAGAAAACAAAGCCTCAGAAGCAAAGCGCCAAGCAGAAGAAAAAGCTGCTAGAGACAAAGCTCAAGCCGACAAAGAAGTATCAGACTTCCGTTTAAGCGGTAGCAATGCGCCTGCCGATATTGCTATGGCTGGCGGTCAGAAAGATATGTTTGCGCCGCCTACTCGCGGTGAGCGTGAAGCAAAGCCAAAAGAATATAATATCAATGACGCTTCTGAATACATTAGTAAAAAAGGCGTTTTGATTACTCATTGGTGGAAAAATACGCAATCTAAAGCTAAGGTTAATTCCGCAATTATGGATTACCTAGATGAGGTATTGCCAAGCAATGTTACTGCTAGTGAGTTACGCTCTATATCTAAACAGTTGCTAGAACAGGTAGAAAGCAAAGCGATTGCCGAAGATACACCTAATGAACCCGTCAAGTGGTTTGGCACAAAAGCCAAGGCTGATGAATGGGTAGCAAAACAAAAAGGACAAAAGTTTGATGTCCGTCAAAGTAATGGACGTTTTGAGATTTACCCTGTCAAAGAACAAGCACAAGACAAATCCGCTAAACAGTTCACATATAAAATAAAACAAGACGATAGCGGCAAGTTTTATATTCAAAGTGATAACGGCGGTGGTGTTGTATTGGTTGGGAAGCCTAAAGGCTTTGGAATAACTGCTAGTTCTGCTTGGCGTATGTTTGACACTAAAGAACAGGCAAAGAAGTATCTTGATTCCAAAGGAATGACTGAGGATACAGCACAGGACAAATCCGCCCAAAATAACGAACCTGCACCAACTAAACAGCCTGAAACTAAAAAAGAGCCGAAAGCTAAGATAGATTTTTCTGAGGCATCGGCTAAGTTAGAGGATGTTATCGACAAATGGGAATCTATAAAACAGGGTGATGTTGTCATCACCAAGAGTGGAAAAAGACTAATTTCTCAAGCTGACGCAAAAGGAAAGCCATTTATTAGGTTTAAGCGTGAAGATGGCGGGATGAGTGCTGTATCTATTGCTCATGTAACAGACAATAATAAACTTGGCGATATGCTAACTAAACGACTCCAAGAGCAAAGCAAGAACGAGCTTGTTAAACAATTAATTGGCAAAACGCCAGAAGGCAAAGACCTATACGAAGATGGGCGTGGTGTAAGATTTACCGATAATGGCCGTGGCGTTCAGGTTGGCGAGGATGTAGCAATTACCATGCAGAATGGTAAGACTGTTTACAATGTATCGGGCAGAACAGACGAACATCGTACCGTTGAGGAAGTGGCAGCACGGCAACCGAAGCCACAACCGAAAGACAGTAATGAAGTTATAGGCTACAGCGATAAACACCCATCATGGGCAACAAAGCATGAAAAAGATGTAGGCGGTCACATCGTTTATTCAAACAATGATTACGCGTTGTTAGAGGGGTTTTCTGTAGCAAACGGGATGCCTGTTTATACATTCGTTTCAAGAAAGCAAGATAGCCGTTCTGTTTACGATGTAGAGTCATATACAGGAAAAGACCTACCAAGCACAGATAAAGACTTTTTGGTGTCAATGAAAAAACAACACATGGAGGAAAGCAATAAAAAACATCAATTAAAGCCTAATCTCAACTTTAAGGATGGTCAAAACGTAGCACATTCTGATGGTGTCCCTGTTGAATTAGCTGATATTGCTACGCAATGGCTAAAAATGCTTGGCATTGAATCAAAAGTATTTATTACTACTATCGAGGATACCAAAGGTCAAAAAAATGCGGATAAATACGGCTTTCATGGTGCTTATGCTGCTATTCGTTCTGCTGGAGTTGACCCGAATGAAGGTGGAAGCACAAGAAGATTATCTAATGGAACTCATTATATCGCCATTAAACTACACCCTAGAATGTCTAGCAACTTAGAAACATTGGCTCATGAAATTGGGCATATTCTTGAAAAAGAAACATGGAAAAGTGCCGATGTTTCAACCAAAAACGCGATTATTTCTGATTTCAATAAATGGGTTGTGACAGCAAGCAGTAAAAATGCAAAGCAATGGGTTCGTGAGTTGCGTTCACACACAACAGGAAAATTGACCGATATTCCAAACAATGCAAATGCAGCACAACTATCGTCTTATTGGCGTTCGTTTTCTGAGTATTTTGCAGATCAAGTAGCGAAATGGGCAACATCTTCTGAGCAGCCGCGTTCTGTGGTTGATATGTTCTTTTCTAAGCTGGGTGGTGCGTTAAAGAAATTTTTCGCGTCGGCAACTGGCAAGGATTACCTACCTGCTAATTCCATGAAAAAATACTTGGATGAATTAGCACAAACTAATAACCCGTTACAAGGGAGCTATAAGCAGCCGATAGAAGAAAAAGCAGCACCAAGTAAAGAACCGTCTAAAAACACTATCTTTACTGAAGATGCAGCCGAAAAAGCGCGCGCAATTTTAAGAAAGAAACTTGGCGGAAATCAACTCAATAGCGGTATTGACCCTGAGATATTACAGGCAGGCTTAACACTGGCTGGATACCACATTGAGAAAGGTGCGCGTTCATTTGCGGCCTTTGCTAAGGCCATTGTCGATGATATGGGCGATATGGTTAAGCCGTATCTCAAATCATGGTATATGGGCGTTAAATATGACCCTCGCGCCGCTAATTTTGATGGTATGAGTAGTGCAGCAGAGGTTGATAGCGCGGACATTGAGGCTATGCTTAAAGTAGGCAGCCAAAAACCTGAAACACCAACCGCAAAGGGCGATCTCGTTGAAGATGATGTTTACGATGAAAACAATCTTGACGCTGAAAATGGTACTGACGGGTGGAAGTATGGCGGCTATATTTTCGGGGATGATGATATAAGCCATAGTATTGGTTATCGAGAAATTCGTAAGACAAATAACGGCACTCAAATCACGATACAGCAAATACGCATTTACAACGATAATCGCGCAAGTTACATGGCCGTGTGGGAGAACGAGTCATCAAAAATTACCGATGGTATTCTTGATGGGTTTAGTATCGACACGGCAAAGTTTCACTTCTCAATGTCTGATGCGACAGAGGAAGCGTTTGGCGAAGATGCAACCAATGGCGATGCGTTATGGGCTAGTTTCGGTAGTGAGATAACCGATTCTATCAAGCGTGAAATGAGCCGCGAAGCCAAACCAAACAAAAAACCAGCAGATAAAGTTTCCTTGCCTGCGCCTAAAGTCAAAGAAACATTAACCGACCTATTCTACAAACACCTGAAACAAGGCACATTACCTGAAAACAATGTCAACCTCCGTAAGATGGTGGCCGAGTTTGACGGCAAAGAAGTTGATAACTACCGATTGAAAGAAGCCCAAGAAATGCTTGAGGCAGCGATAGCACGCCATTCGCGTGATGTTGTCGCGTCTAATCATAACGGTGATGCGTCAACATTCAATCAATTGGTTGACGCATACAACAAGCAACCAAACCTAAATATCAGAACCAGTACCAGCATTGAAAACCAAGCCTATAGCACACCTGCGCCTTTAGCGTTTGTCGCCGCAAAGATGGCGAACATTGGCAAAGATACAAAAGTTTATGAGCCGACAGCAGGTAACGGAATGTTGCTAATCACGGCATTACCTGAAAATGCCACTGTCAATGAAATGGAAAGCACCCGATTTAACAACCTTAAAGACCAAGGATTTAACGCGCATCAAGGCGATGCACTAAAAGCGATTGAAAACGGGGTTGTTAAGCCTAATTCACAAGATGCAATCATCACCAATCCGCCATTTGGTTCAATTAAAGAAAATGGCAAGACGGTAAAAGTTGCAGTTGACGGTTATAAAATTGGCAAGATTGACCATTTAATTGCAGTTGAAGCGTTAAAGGCCATGAAGCCCAATGGCACAGCCGCAATCATTATTGGCGCGGACATGGTTCAGGGTGGCATATCAACCGATGACCGCATTTTCTTTAACTGGTTATATGCAAATTATAATGTAGTCGGCCACTTTGAAGTGGATGGTAAGCTATACTCAAGACAAGGGGCTTCTTGGCCTGTTCGTGTCATCATTGTACATGGCAAACAAGCATCTGATAAAAACTCACCTGTAACGGGCGCAATCCCACGTTATGAAAATTGGAAAGACGTATATGACCAATACACTAAAATGGTGGTGGCCTCAAACAACAGAGGACTATCAAGCGATACTAGCGGTACAAACAACTCAGCCAATGACACCAGAACACCACAGGATGTTGATGGAGTCAAAACTACGCAAGCTAGTACAGGAGGACGAAACACCGCGGGAAACAATGATGATGTCAGCGGAGCACCTACCCGAAATGTATCAAATCGCTCAAGAAACGGAGGTAAGCAATTACCCGTCAGCGATAATGTACAGCGATTCGATGAACGCACTAATGCACAAGATAATCTGGCCGTTGGAGACAACCGAGATACAGGAGTCACAACAGGAAACGATTCAAGAGTGGACGGAAGGTCAAAGCCTGATGGGAATACTGGAAAGGATGTAGCGGTATTATCTGACGCTGACAACTCTTTTCAGGTCAAATACACGCCTGCATCTTCGCGCAAAGATGAGGGAGTGCTTATCCCTATCAATATGCGTCAACCACTCATGGAGTCTCTATTAACCCTTGAGGACAATGTAGGCGATATTGATAAGTATGCCGCTAAAGAACTTGGCTACCGCAATACAGAGCAATTGCATGATGCGCTAATGGGTCTGCAGGTTGATTCTGTTGCCTCAGCAATCTATCAAATCAAAGAAAAAAACAAAGGTATTATCATTGCCGACCAAACAGGCATTGGTAAAGGCCGTCAAGCAGCCGCAATCATTCGATGGGCAATGCTTAACGGACATACGCCTGTTTTCGTTACTGTTAAACCGCAATTATTCACCGATATGTATGGCGATTTATCCGACATTGGCAGTAATGACGTAAAGCCGTTTATTGTTAATACAGGGGAATCCATATCAGGGAAAGACGGCAAAAAACTACACAAAACAAAACCTGATGCCAAGCACAGAAAAGAGGTAGAGGATATTGCGGGTGACGGCGTATTGCCTGATGACTACAACGCAGTATTTATTACCTACTCGCAAATCAACAAAACAAACAACCAGCAAAGGTTACTTTCCGCTTTGTCGGGTAACGCTATTTTCATTCTTGATGAATCGCATAACGCAGGTGGTGCATCGTCCACAGGTATGTTCATGCAGGAAGTGTTAAAAGAAGCGAAAGGTGTTGTTTACTTATCGGCAACCTTTGCTAAACGCCCAGACAATATGCCGCTTTACTTCAAAACGGACATGGGTTTAGCGGTTGGCGATACCAATGAACTTAGCACAGCGGTAATGCAAGGCGGACTACCACTACAAACGGTTATTTCTAATGCCTTAGTGAAAGCAGGCCAATTATTTAGACGCGAAAGGAGCTATAACGGCGTAAGCATTGAAACTAAAGTCGATTCAGCCAACAAAGTAGAGCATGAAAAGTTATCGGATGAAGCGACAAAAGCATTAAGAGCGATTGTTGCCGCAGATAGAATGTTTCACAACACTTACTTTGCTCAATTAGAAAAGGCAGTAGAAGAACAAGGAATGCAAGCAAGGGCGGCAGGTAATAAAGCCGAGAAGTCTGTTAATCACCATGAATTTTCTAGTGTGGTTCATAACTTTATTAGACAGATGTTGCTTGGCCTTAAAGTAGATACCGCCGCTAATGAAGCAATTGCCGCATTAAAGCGTGGCGAGAAGCCAGTGATTGCCCTAGAAAACACAATGGGTTCATTCTTGAATGAGTATGTGTCGGCAAACGGGTTAAAGGATGGTGATTCGCTTGGTGATTTTGGCTACAGAGATGTTTTAAGTCGTGCATTGCACAGAACAAGAGCCGTTACGATTAAGGATAAAAAAGGCGAAGAAACTAGAAAAGAAGTAGGTTTGCATGAGTTAGATAGCGCAACACGCGCCGCCTATAACGAAGCACAAAAAATCATTGATTCGTTAGATGTGACCATTCCCGCATCACCGATTGACTGGATGAGAAGTCGCATTGAAAAGGCAGGTTACACCGTTGCTGAAATTACTGGCCGAAATATGGCCGTCGATTACTCCACTAAAACACCAACCGTTTCACAAGTGCCATTGTCTGAGCAAAATGACAAGGTAGGCACAACCCGTATGTTCAATAGTGGTGAACTTGATGCCATTATTTTGAATGTCGCAGGTTCGACAGGTATTAGTTTGCACGCTTCGGAGAAATTCAAAGACCAGCGCGTGCGTCGCATGATTGTTGCCCAATCCGCACAAGACATTAATATCTTCATGCAAATGCTTGGCCGTATTCATCGTACAGGTCAAGTCGTATTGCCTAAATTCACGATTCTTACCTTAGATTTACCTACCGAAAAACGCCCTACCGCCGTACTTAATAAAAAGATGAAGTCGCTCAACGCCAATACTTCATCCAATACCGAGTCGGCAACGTCGATTGTTTCAATGGATATGCTGAACAAGTATGGCGATAAGGTTGTGGCTGCATATCTTAGCGAAAACCAAGATATTGCTAAAAAGATTGGCATGGAGGTTCACGGCGATACGTCATCCTCCGAAACGAATGATGATTTTGCCAAGAAAGCCACAGGCCGATTCGCGTTATTGCCTATCCAAGAGCAAAACAAGATTTATGAGGAAATTGAGCCGCAATATGCCGCGTTAATTAGCTATCTTGATGAGACAGGTCAAAACGAGCTTGAGCCTAAGACTATTGACTTTGAAGCAGAGTTAAAACTGGAGTCAACCGCTGTCCCTGCTACTGACCCAAGCACACCATTCGGCCAAGAAGCAATCTATGGTGAGTACAAGGTAAAACCGCAAGGTAAGCCAATGACGCTCGACGAGGTTAAGGCACTAATCACCAAAAACATTGGCGAAGGCGTTATGCCTGCACAGCATACGCAAAAGCTAATCACAGACGGTCAAAATGGGTTTGATTCGTTTATTGCTACTCTTGAGAAAAAATATCAAGAAGCAAAGGATGATGAGGAAGCGGGGAATATCCAAAAGAATATCGCCAACCAAAAAGCAGTGTTCGAGAACACAAAATCCTTTATCGAAAGTCATCGTGTTGGCAGTATTTGGCAGATTGATATTAAGGGCGATATTTACAATGCCGTTATCACTAATGTTAAGTCAACCTTCAAAAAGGGCGGGCATGGCAATCCATTCGCGCAAAGCAAAATCATTATCTCACTGGCAGTTAATGGCGAACTAAGAAGCGTCACAGTGCCATTAACCGAGTTTTCGCGCATCGAGGTGTCAAAGTATTACGGCACAGCGCAAGACGCGTTAAAGCAACGAGGCGACGACTCAGCACTAGCCAAAATCATCACAGGCAATCTTTTAGCGGCTTATGCAAACATTCAAGGTTCGGATGGCCGCGTTATATCCTTCACTAAAAAGGATGGTTCGGTTGAGCAGGGTATTTTACTGCCTAAGAAATTCAACTTTAAAGATAATGTTCGCCAAGACTTTGCTATTAAAGATGCAAATGATGTCTTTAAGCTATTGAAGTCAGGCGTTACAGATATTCTTAAAACAGGTGTTGCCAGTAGAAAAGGCGACATTCGGATTATCCATAATACCAATACTGGCGGCATTACTATTTACACGCCAAAAGCAAAAACAACAGGCGGCAAATGGTTTTTAGATAAAAAGCTAATTGGCATTACAGGTGATTTTGTTAGTAATGGCAATACGATGATGGTGAGCGTGCCATCGAGCAAAGCCGTTTCCGCACTTTCCGCCGTTATCAATAAGTCACCACTATATGTTTTGCCGAGCCAAGCAGACGCAACAAAAGAGCTTTTAGGCTACCATGAAGGGCAGGTTAATCTTAAAGAAGATAAGCCTAAATTTAGCCGTGGCACAAGCGAAGGCTTAACCACCTCACAAGTACGTCAATCATTAGTCAACCGCTTTGGCGAGAAACTGATTAAGACTTTGGAGGATAAGGGCTTATTAACTATCATGGCCACTCCGCCATCATGGGCTGAACCCGATACCGATGGAGCTTACCATAATGGTAAGTCTTACCTATTCGCAAGCAACTTAACTCCCGAAACCGTAGTCGCCACATTCGTCCATGAGCTAGGTGGACACAAAGGCTTTCAGGAGATGATGACTCCGACCGCTTACGCTTCACTCATGCGTCAATTTAATCGCTTAGTGAAGCAGGGTAATGCGATTGCATTGGCAGCTAAGGCGCGTGCAGAGGCCGCAGAAGTAGTTACTCCTACTGCCGACACGAAAGAAGCCATCGCCTTAGCGGAAAAACAGACCCTACAGCGTCAGCAAGACGAACTACTACCCTACCTATTAACCCAGCAAGCAACGCTTAATGCTACGCGCAGCCAACAATCTGCCGTAACAAAAGTCATTGAGCAGGTTTATCGTGCGGTGAAAGCATGGTTATATCGCACGTTGTCGGCTCATGGTTTTGATGGAGTTGCCAGCAAACTATTGCAGCCTAAAGACATTACTCTGTTGGCCGAGCGTATGATTCGGGAAATGGGGAATGGGACAAACCCAAGCAACAATACTAAGGCTAAAGGTTCGCAATTAAGCCAATTAAACACGCCACAAACGCAAATCAATGCGGTACGCAAGAAGTACGAAGGCACTAGCCAATGGATGAAAGCACCTAACGGACAGCCTACTAAACTTAATGAGATGCAATGGTTGCAAGTGAGGACTCCTAGCTTTAAGGCATGGTTTGGTGATTGGGAGAATGACGCGAAAAATGCGAGTAAGGTAGTTGATGAAAATGGCGAGCCGATGGTTGTTTATCATGGGACAAATTCAGACTTTACAGAATTTAAGGGTAAACGTGGATTCTATTTCTCGCCTTCACCTGATGTAGCTAATAGTTATGCAGAGCATGGAAGAACACGCAATTTAGCATTTTGGAAAAAAGGCGGGGAAAATGTTATCCCTGCATTCCTAAACATTAAATCGCCATTAAGTATTGACGCTAAAAACAACAAATATAACTACGACCTTGTGGAGAAAGCCATACATAAAAGTATTGCCTCTCACGATGGCGTTTTGGTTAGCAACATCATTGATGACTTCAAAAGAAAAGGTGATGCAGGCACTATTTTTTCCGCCTTCGACCCCACACAAATAAAATCTGCCATTGGCAACAACGGTGAGTTTAGCCAAGCGAATCCCGATATTCGCTTTAGCCGCAAAGCTAAAAACCCCATTGCTGAAGGCATTAAATCCGCCGCCAACGATGCTAAAAACAGCCTGCCCAAGCCTATATCGGGAAAAATAGACCACTTTTTAGCAGGGCGTAGATTGCCTGGCAGTGACTTAGCCAACATTACCGCCAAAACAGAGTTAAGCATTTATAAGCGAACCATTGGCACACAACTAAATACCGCATTGCAACTGCCTGACTTCAAGAAAGTGTACGACATGGCGCAGCGTTACCTACAGCACGTTGCGGTTGATGCTTATGCCGCACTGAAGGTTGCGCCTAATTTATTGGGTAAATTGGAGTCGTGGAGCGATCTTAAAAAAGATGTTAAGAAAATATGGCCTGCAAACTTCATTAAGCAAAAAGCAGACCGAGCCGCAGTTGCCAGTATTATTTTTGATGAAACACTCAACAACGAATTACTGAGTGATGCGGATATTCTCAAGGCTTTGACCCGTGACCAACGCCAAATCTATAAAGAAGCGCGTGATGCGATTCAGGTTAGCCTAGAAAATACCGCCAAGTCGGAAATGGTGCGTAAGTTATTGGCCGCCGAAGCAATCAACTGGTCAACTGTTGAAAGCCTGATTAATCAAGATTTACCCGTTGAGCAATTCGCGCAAGCTATCCGCGACTTAGTGGAGTCGCGTATTGGGGGCTTTAAGAATGAATTAGAGGCCATTCTTGACGCTGACCCAAAGATTAAAGAAGCGTTCAAAACTGGCAACAAAAACAAGTTAATTCCTGCTCAAAAGAAGGAGCTTAAAAAAGCGAAAACTCTTAAAGCGCAAATTGAAACCACAGAAGAAGCCTTAAAATCGCTTAATGACGTAGAGAATCGTCTTGGCACGCTAATCGAGCAAGGTTACGCCCCGTTGATGCGCTTTGGTGAATATACGCTTACTGTCAGAGACCTTGACGGCAAAGTGAAGTCGTTCTTTATGTTCGAGTCGAAGTCTGAACAGGTTCGAGCAGTCAATACCATTGTTGCGCGTTACGGCAAAACGGTAAACCTTGAAACTGACATGATTAGCAAAGAGGAATTTAAGCAGTTTGCAGGCATGACTCCTGAAACGGTGGCGTTATTTGCTAAAGAAACAGGCATGGACAAAGACGAGGCGTATCAGCATTACCTAAAACATGCAATACCTGCGCGTAGTGCCATGACTCGCATGATTAAACGTAAAGGCACAGAAGGCTTTAGTGATGACATTCAACGTGTGGTTGCATCGTTCGTGATGAGCAACGCCCGTATGTCCGCCAAAAACATCTATGCCGCACAGATTGAAAAATCCATCCAAGCGATTGAAAGTGGTAAGTCGGTAAAAGACCAAGCGTATGTCATGAAAGAAAACGTCTTTAACCCTAAAGAAAACTTTGCTCAATTACGCAACTTTCTATTCTTGTGGAACTTAGGAGGTTCGATATTCTTTGGTTTGCTCAATATGACTCAGCCATATATGCAAACTCTGCCGCACTTGTCGCAATATGTGCCTATTGGTGATGCAACACGCGCCATTTTAAGAGGATCTAAGATTGCAGGTAGTGCCATGAAGAATGGTACAGCACCAAAAGGCTACGAAGCAGAATACAATCGCGCCGTTCGTGAAGGTGTTGTTGACCCACAAAACGTGTTTATGTTGAGTGGTGTTGAACGCGGAAAAACAGGCGCAAGTAACAGTGCTTGGGGCGTGATTACGCATACGATGGGCTTAATAGCTCAGGTAACAGAATCTTTTAACCGTAAAGCGGTGTTTATTGCCTCTTTGCAGGTAGCTAAACAAAAAGGCGATGTTTGGTTAAAGAAAAAAGGTTTTAACAGTGCCTACGACTTTGCCAAGGATTCTGTTGACCAAACACAAGGTGTGTATGACAAAGCCAACCGTAGCAACTGGGCTAATACGTCTGTTGGTGCGCCATTGATGGTGTTTAAGCAGTTTAGTATTAACTATGTTGAGCAAATGGTGAGGATGTGGAAAAAAGAAGCGGCGAGTGGTGATGAAGGGAAAAAGGCAGTGTTTTTGATGTTGGCAATATTGGCCTCGTTGTCGGGGATGATGGGATTGCCATTTATTAAAGATATTCTTGATGTGTCTGAAACCACAGCGGCCTTCTTAGGCAATCCCGTCAACATCGAGCGTGAAGCACGTTTAGCTTTAGGCAAAGACCTGGCAGACCCATTGTTTAACGGCGTACTGAATCACTTTGTCTTTAATCAATTGGGTATGGATATTCAAAGTCGTACAGGGATTCCTGATTTAGTGCCGTGGTCTAACGCACTAAATCCAACCCTTAGCGCACAAGGCCGAATTAACGAGTTTGCAAGTATTGCAGGGGCAACAGGTGGATTGATTGAGAAAGGTTATGATGCGACTCAGTTGATTGCGCGTGATGAATATGGTGCAGCAGCAAAAACACTCGCACCACGTTTTTTAACAAGTTGGATTGATGGCGGAAAAATGGCCTTAACCAATGAAGTGATGGACAGAAAAGGCAATAAGCTATTTGATACAACATGGGATGAGGGTTTGGTGAAGTTCATTGATGCCAATCCTAAGCGTATGGCGGACTTATCGCGCACCAAGTCTTTGGAATGGAAGGATAAGGCGATACAGGACTACATGACGACGAGCTTTAAGCGAAAACTGATTGATGCAATGATGGATAAAGACCAAGCTGAAGTGAATAAATTGATGAAAGAGATTGATGTGTGGAATAACGCAAGATCGCGTTACCCTGTTTATATTGACCTAAATAACATTGCTAAGGCGGCAAATAAAAAAGACCAAACTTTTGATGCGCGTGAAAGCATACCGAAAGGCATGGACTGGATGAAGAATGAGCGTCCTGAAATGTGATTGATGTTACAATTCAACTAACTAGCTTGTTAAATTCAAGCAACCAAGAGAGGTATATATGACAGCGCAAACAGCAAGATTATTGGTAGATGGGAATGGTCAGATTATTCCTAATCAGTATTATGATGTGGCAACTAATAGCTTTAAAGCGAGTGAAGACGGAACAGGCATATCTGTTGGAGGTTCGGCGGTTAGCTCTAGCAATCCGTTGCCTGTCGCGCAAGCTGACGGCCTAGCTGTTTCGGGTACAGCAACAAGCGCAGCAGTATTGTTCACAACATCAATGCTGAATTATGAGAGCATCACTGTTCAAGTAACCAGTGCGGGTACGAGTTGCACAGTTACTTACGAGCAAAGTGAAGATCAAACAATATGGTATTCGGTGGCTGGTATTTCTGTCACGAATTACGGCGCAGCCGCACCCAGTACGGCTACTACAGCAGTGTCGATGTACATCTTTCCGAGAAAAGGTACTTATTTTAGAGCGAGAGTTGCCACGTATGGGTCTGGAACTGTTGCTTTGACGGGCGCATTATCAAAAACCCCAGTAAATTTAACAATCGAAGCAAGATTAGGTGGTTATGCAAATGAAGGCGCAGCTATTACAAATCAGCCTGTCCCAATTTGCCTAGAAGGACGCACATCAAGCAAAACAAGCGTGACGAGCGGTCAAGCTGTGCGGCCTATCTCTACTGCCGATGGCCGTCAAGTCATACGCTTAAACTCTATCCCCGAAAATGAATGGCAATACGCAGCAGCAAGTGGTGGTGTCGCTAATACAACTACTGCGGTAACTCTTGTCGCTGCACAAGCGGCAGGTATTCGTAACTATCTAACTAGCTTACAACTATCATCCGATGCACTTGGCGCAGCAACAGAGATTGCTATTCGAGACGGTGCTGGCGGGACTGTGTTGTGGCGTGGGAAAATTGGCATTGCGGGTATTGCTGGTGTTAGCAACATAGAATTTAGCAGCCCATTAAAATCAACTGCTGCTACATTACTTGAAGTTGTCACACTAACAGCATCGGTTACAGGCAGCGTTTACGTTAACGCACAGGGGTATAAAGCACCATGATTTATAATATTCTGACTGAACAAGATGGCAAGTTTGTTGCTACGGGTGAAACAGTTGAATGCGAGTTTGAAGAAACTCAGGCAGTCATAGACGAATTACAGTTAGAGCATGGCTGTTGTTGTGCGCTAGAAGCAGTCAGTGAATAGCCATAGTCTAGCTGAACGCATTAATAGTGATGTTAATGCGTCAGTTCAGTATAAAACTGATTTAGAGCAATACTCTACGCCTGAATTTTGGAAAGAGGCTGGCGCATTTGGCGACTGTGAGGACTACGCATTGCTCAAGCGTCATCGATTGATTGAATCGGGTTTTGCTCGTAAAGATTTGCACTTGGCTTGTTGTTGGGACGAAACAGGTGCTTATCATTGTGTGCTGTTATGCAACACAGACAAAGGATGGTTTGTTTTAGACAACAGGCATCCATTGCCGATGATTCCAAAACAATGCGGTTATGCTTGGGACAAAGCACTAGATGAGGCGGACGGCAAATGGTACGTTTTATCGTTTTGAGTTTATTGCTTGCTTCTTGTGCTGTTACATCCGAAGATGCGCCGAAGATGGGGCAAGAAGTAGATCCGCCTTATGGGTGGAAATATACTTATTGTCCAACTCATAAAGATGAGATTGGGTGTGAAAACTTTTAATATAAAAATCGGTGTACTTATTTCAGCATTTGCAGTTAAAACAACAACTTGCAAATGCTGAAATGTGTTATACACCTATAAAGGTGTATAACTCCGAGTTAGACACTACTCATCAATCTGTCGCCACGCTCTTTATGCCGTTTAGCTCTGTCGTCATCGCCCATCATTTCAGCACTTGCAGCCCAGCCGTAGCAATATTCTGCTTCGCGCTCAATAGTCGCTTGTAGCTTTCTTACTTTGTCTCGTAGTCTGTCAATAGTTACCGCGCCGACTGTACAAACTGTTCTTTGCCACGGTTGCAAGTTGCCAATATCGTTAATATGCCCCATCAAATAATGGCTTATTTCTGTGCCATCAACAAAAACCTCCATTAAATCCAATTCATCGCTAGTCGTGTCTAACTCAGCAGTCAAGTGCGACAAGCACTCAGCCGATTGTGTGGTGTTCTCTGTCATATACAATCCTCGCTAATCGTAAATTGTTTGTGCTTGCGCCTTACTGCTTGGCCGTTAGAGCTTGTAGTTGTCGCTTTTCCATGTATTACCTTGCCACAAGCACCCATCACAAAAACTTTCTTGCGAAAAACCGTTTGTAACGCCTTTGTTCAAGCATTTACTACAATCTACATTACAGTTTTTTAGCCTTTCGTTTTCGGTTTTCAATTGCTCAATCTGCATCAACAAACTAATTGTATCCATAAAATCCTCTCAATTTTCACCACGCTTCTAACTCGTCACTCAACAAGGACAACAACCCAGCCACTTATCGTTTACTTTTCTATGTTTTTGGCATAGTCTCAACTTTCAATATCAACAGGGTTGTTGCCTGTTAGTTCAATAGTTAGATTCAATCAGTATTCAGGCTTCTTAGTCTTTTAACCTCGCTTCTTAATTCATCAATAACAAACGCGGCATTTATGCAAAGACTTTCTTGCCAGTCCTCCATATTGCCCTTATTGTTAATATAGCTCATTAAATAATGGCTTATTTCGATATCATCTACCAAAAAACACATCATATTATTTGCACCATCTAACTCTCGCTCAAGGTGATGCTCACCCATACTATTGTTTTCGTTTCTCATATCTGTGCTTCCTGTGTTCTGTTTATGTTCGTGAGGTTCGCACCCCTTAGCTGTGTAGTTAGAGCTTGCTTTCAATCAAACTAATTGTTTTTAAGTGCTGATTCCATAACGCCGCTATTGCAGGTTTTTGGTAAGTCCCTCTCAATCTGTGGCGGCTTAGGTCTCGGCCTTCATGTTGCTTTTCAAACTCAATTCTAGCTGTATTTTCGTCTATTCTTTTATCAACTCGACGCTTATACCAGTCTCTATCATCTTTTAAATCTTCAAAAGCAATCATTCGCTGTTCGTAGCGGTCTTTCCAATCTTGCACTTGTTGCCGTAACTCATGTATTTCTGCCAACAATCGCACTGTATCCATAATCCACCTCATACCAAAAAATCTTAATACCCATTACGCTTCTAACTCTGCATCAAACCGATAAAGCCCCAGCTAACTGTGCAAGTCGGCTTTTGTTGGGCTTTACGGCTTATGCGTTGGTAGTTAGGCAGTCAGTTTTTTATTGTGTTCTTTCACA
>ERZ724527.90-NODE-90-length-41389-cov-6.697924_pt1 | contig 41389 bp, 35 predicted proteins | sample MGYA00376060_ERZ724527 | MGnify/ENA primary metagenome ERZ724527 (study PRJEB28724, sample SAMN07190886) | activated sludge metagenome | isolation source: activated sludge of sewage treatment plant in Hong Hong | place: USA: Christiansburg, Virginia | collected...
GAATTGCAGAAATTATCTGGCTAGCCCCTTTTCTCGCCCTACTGTACAGCATAACTTTTGCAATAATTTTTAGGTATGACATAACAAGAACATCAATATGCTATTTGTCACTGCCTTATATGATTTTTTTCCCCGGCTGGCTTGATACCGAAGCAGCAATAGCCATGACGCTGATTTTTTCTTACTGCCTTTACCGAACTTTCAAATTAGACACTCCTATAAAAATCAGGCACACACATTATGGTGAATTTTTAGCTTTCACCACAATTCTCATCTGGGTCAACCTTTCAGGCGCAGGCGGCTATGGCTATCAGACAAGCGATTATACGATAAGCAATGGCAGGCTACTGGATCTTATCAACCATTCATGGCCGGTACACTATGGGCCAGACCAGAATTTTATTTACTATATTGGCTATTTCTTACCGTCGGCAGTCATAGGAAAAATATTTGGCTACAACATAGGCATGCAAAGCATGTTTTTATGGACAGTTATTGGCGTTAGCATCGCTATACGTTGGATGAGCACCTTAAGCGGCTGGAAACTTTCCGCACCTTTAGTTATTGCATTTATATTTTTTGGCCCTATGGATTTCTTTGGTAGCTACTATGTTTTTGAAAAATTAAACGCAGGAAGTTATGAAAATTCACAAAATACATTGCTTGAATTTTTCAATAAATCCACTGATAACATAGACTTTTGGACCTCAATTGTTTCCGGGTTTTTTATTGGAAATTTTCTTTCCAATAGCTTTCAGCTTTACTGGTCTCCTCAACAAGCAATCGCAGGATGGATTTGCGCAGGAATGCTAATGCATATATTTCTCAAAGAAAAATTTGAGCAATTTATTTTTATTTTCATACTGCTTGCTCTTTGGGCTCCAATGGCAATGATAGCCATAATCCCTATAGTTATTGGTGTTATTTTTATATCTATGAAGAAAGATTGGCGATCAATAATTACATTTGAAAATACAATTGGCGCTGGGTCTATTTTACTACTATTCATGATTTTCTATTCCGCTGGAAGCATTGCAAAACATCCTTCATACTGGATTTTTGAGGCAAAAAAACCTGATGAAATATTTTTACTCTTTATTTTTTCATTTGGAATATATCTCGTAAGTATCACACCATCCTTGAAGACACTAGAGCACAGCCAGAAAATATGGCTAGCACTGCTTGCCGTTTCATTTATAGCTCTTCCATTAAAAACATATGGCGAGTACAACGATCTACTGTGCAGAGGATCTGCGCCATTAATGTTTCTTTTGCTTGTATTTCTTCTCAAAAATATAAAAGCATGCTGGGAAGATAATAAGGTAAGGAGCTTTGCACTTATTGCTCTGCTTGCCATAGGCACGTCATCAGCAATCATGCAAAACAGAGACGCAATCACCCGATATGGCATCACGCAACCAATAGCTACCGTAATATCCTATCCCAATGCCTATCCAAACCTTGGCGATGACAACAATATTTTCCAGAAATACCTGGCCAGAAAAAAATGATGCCCCTCCGGATCAGGCTTTAGCCTTGAGAAACATCAACACCTTGTGTGCAAAAAAATCATGATCCTCAAGATGCGGGAAATGGCCGACACTCGTCATCTTCACCAGCGCGTGAAGATTTTCGTAACACAAGGCTGTGTAACGAAACAATTCATGGCCAGTGCTGCCATCCATCAGACCGCTGAATACCAGCGCCGGCACTGTTGTCTTGCGTGATATCAGCTCCCAACGTGCCGGTGTCATACGCCGCACCATCGCACGGTAGTACCCGAGCGCAGCAGGCAAGGCACCTGGTGCCGACAGCGAGGCTTTTACGCTGTCCAGATGCGTTGTGCTGACCGTCCACAACGGGGACCACGCGCTGTAGAGACCATCTATGAACGCCAACTGCTTGCGTGCCACCAGCTTTTCCGGCAGGCCGGGCAACTGGAACATCAGCACGTACCAGGAACGGAATACCTGTGCGAGCGAGAGCGGCGCCTTGTGCAAGTGCGGAACACCACTCACCACCAGTTTACTGATCTTGTCTGGCGCCTGGTTCGCAGCGGTAATGGCGGCGAGACCACCCCAGTCATGGCCAATCACAACTGCCTGCTTCAGCCCGTTACTGTCAGGAGCAGCAAAATGCTCAATCAAGTCCAGCACATCCTGCGCCAGCGCCGTCACAGAATAATCACCATCTGCAGCAACTGTGCTCGGGTAGTACCCACGCATGAATGGCGCGACTGCGCGATAGCCCTGGGCCGCCAGCAACTCCAGCATTGGCAACCAGGAGCAGGCATTATCCGGAAAACCATGCAGGCATAGCACCAGCGAACCTTGCCCACGCTCGATATAGGCAAGTTCTACAGTAGAGAGCTGGACACGGGGCAACCGGGAAAAGTCGAGTGCAGATTCATTCATCATGAGGCAGGCCGGTCATTGGCAATAGATGAACACGGTAGCGAGAGAGCTCTGAAACTGTCAAGGCACAAAAAAGCCGCCCGAAGGCGGCTTTCCTGATGACCGGGGGAAATTACCCCCCTCAGACAAACTGCTCGTTTTTCTTTGCCTTGTCCTTGAGAAGCTTCGGCGGCTCAAAACGCTTGCCATATTTCTTGGCCAAATCTTGTGCGCGCTTGGTAAATTCCTTCACACCCCAGTGGTTGATGCACTGGTACACACCCCCCACGTGCGGCGGGAAGCCGATACCCATGATGGAGCCGATGTTGCCGTCGGCTACCGATTCAATCACGCCTTCTTCCATCGCTTTTACCGCTTCAATCACCTGGCAAAACACCAGACGATCCTTGATGTCTTCAAACGGAATTTCCTTGTAGCCTTTTTTCGCATAATGCGTTTTCAGGCCGGGCCAGATCACTTTCTTGCCACCTTCCGGATAGTCGTAGAAACCGCCACCGTAGGCTTTGCCTTTACGGTCAAACTTGGTGACCATCTCTTCAACCAATTTGAATGTAGCGTTATCGGTAATTTTCTCACCACGCGCTTTCGCATCTTCATGACCCTGCTTACCATTCTTGTAAGCAGTCTCCAGGCTGATTTCATCCAGCGCATTCAGCGGCCCAACGGGTGAGCCGTTAAACGCGGCGGCACTGTCGATCAACACAGGGTTGATGCCTTCCAGCACCATTTGCGCGCCTTCGGTGATAGTGGAGCCGATAACACGCGTGGTAAAGAAACCAGGCGCGTCGTTAACCACAATCGGCTTCTTGCCCAACAGGATGCCAAGATCGAAGGCTTTAGCCAATGTTTCTTTCGACGTTTTCTTGCCGCAGATAATTTCCACCAACGGCATTTTTTCTGCCGGTGAGAAAAAGTGCATGCCGATGAAATTAGCCGGGCGCTTCGACGCTTCTGCCAACTCAGTAATCGGCAGCGCAGATGTATTAGACGCAAAAACTGCATCCTTGTTGATGACTGCCTCTGCTTCTTTCGTCACTACCGCTTTAATTGCACGGTTCTCGAATACCGCTTCGATCACAAAATCACAGCCGGCCAGGTCTTCTGCCTTGTCAGTCGGCTTGATCAAAGACAGGATTTTCGCCAGTTTTTCCGGCGTCATTTTCTTGTCCTTGCCCCCGACTTTCTCACTATACGCTTTGCCTTTTTCAGCGTTTTCCATGTTGATATCTTTCAATACCACTTCAACGCCTTTTTGCGCAGCCAGATAAGCGAGACCTGCGCCCATCATGCCGGCGCCAAGAATGCCAAGCTTCTTGACAGATGTTGGCTTGACACCTTTCGGACGACTTGCACCTTTTTCCAACGCCTGCAGCTGGAAAAAGAACGTGCGGATCATGTTCTTGGCGACTTGCGATGTCATCAACGACAGGAAGTAGCGCGCCTCGATTTTTTCGGCGGTATCAAAATCCACACGCGCCACATCATGCACACACGCGAAAATTGCTTTCGGCGCAGGGAAGTTGCCCTTGGTGGAATTCATTACATTGACAGGACCAAAGTACAGCAGGCCAACAAGCCCCTGATCCGGATCTTTATCTGCTGGTGATCCACCGGGAATCTTGAAGCCGGGCTGATCCCAGGGTTGTTTAGCGCCTGCGTTGGCGAGAATCCATGCTTTCGCTTTCTTGTGCATGTCTGCTTCGTCAGCGGCCAGTTCATCGCAGAAGCCTTTTTCCAGCGCCTTGGCGCCAGCATATTGCATGCCCTGGCTGATAAACGTGATCGCGTTCTGGCAACCGAATTTGCGCACCATTCGCACCACACCGCCTGCACCCGGCATCAAACCAAGTTGCGCTTCCGGCAAGCCCATTTTTACATCGGCACGGTCAATCGCAATACGGTGATGGCAAGCCAGCGCGATTTCATAACCACCGCCCAGCGCTGCACCATTGATACCCACCACCACTGGTACACCCAGGGTTTCCAGGATACGCAGCGGTTTTTTTGCATCCATGATGCCGTTGAATTTGAACGTCGCTTCTTTCTCGTCCATTTTTGTCGGCATGTCCAGCAGCATGTTCAGGTCGCCACCGCCAAAGAAAGTGTCCTTGCCAGAACGAACATAGACACCCTTGATGCTGTCTTTCATCTTGACAAGGTCAGCGACTGCTTTGCCCATGGCAGCAATGTACGCATCCCCCATCTTGTTCACTTTTTCATTTGGCTGGTCAAAAATAAATTCGACAATGCCGTCAGCGTCTTTTTTCAGTTTGATATAGCTCATGTCTCTCAACCTCAAACCAGTTCAACGATAGTAGCGATACCGATACCGCCGCCTGCACACAAAGTTGCCACACCGCGCTTCAGCTTGCGACGCTCCAGTTCATCCACCAATGCACCGATGATCATGCCACCCGTTGCACCAATCGGATGCCCCATGGCAATCGCACCGCCATTGACATTGATTTTTTCATTCGGGATGCCGAGCACTTTCTGGTAGCGCAACACCACAGACGCAAACGCTTCGTTGAGTTCAAACAGGTCAATGTCGGAAATTTTCAGTTTGGCCTGCTTCAGGGCTTTCAATGTGGCTGGCGCAGGGCCAGTCAACATGATTGACGGCTCAGTGCCCGTCAATGCGCACGCAACGATACGCGCACGCGGTTTGAGGTTGTGCCTCTTTGCCGCCTTCTCGCTGCCAATCAACACCAGCGAAGCGCCGTCCACTACGCCAGATGAATTACCCGCCGTGTGCACATAATCAATTTTTTCGATATCCGGGTATTTGAATTTGAGAAAATCGGCGTGGCCAAAATCACCGAACATCTGGAATGACGGCTTCAGTTTGCCCAGACCTTCCAGTGTGGTGTCTTTGCGGACCAGTTCGTCATGGGCAAGAATGGTGACACCATTCAGATCCTTGACTGGCACGATAGATTTCTTGAAGTAGCCCTTCTCCCATGCTTTTCCTGCGCGTTGTTGGGACATCAAGGCATACGTATCAATATCCAGGCGGCTCAGGCCATCCTGCGTAGCAATTAAATCTGCGCCAATGCCTTGCGACACACCAAAACTGTGCATGGCCACCCACGGGTCACCGGCAGCAGCACCGGATGCACCGATACCCAGTCGAGACATGGATTCCACACCGCCGGCCAGCACAAGATCTTCAAAGCCTGCGCGCACTTTGGCTGCACAGTTGTTGACAGCATCCAGCGCACCAGCGCAATAGCGGTGCAGCTGCGCCCCGGTGGTGACATCTGCCCAACCGGCGTAGACCAGCGCCGTCTTGGCGATATTCTGGCCTTGCTCATTCACCGGTTCGCCGGTAGCGAGAATCATGTCCTCTACAGCGGCAGGATCGAGCTTGTTGCGGGTTTGCATTGCATCCAGCAGGTTCTTGACCATATCAACGGGCTTTACCTCGTACAGTCCGCCACCGGCCTTGCCTCGGCCGCGCGGCGTGCGGATAGCGTCAAAAATAAATGCTTGCGCCATAGTGTTTACCTTCTGATGAGTGGGAATGGGTTAATAGGAATGGTCTGGATTCTGGACTATCTAGGATAACCAAGTGATGGGCAGTAGCAATCACCAAAAGCGCCAGATTGACTGACAAAACAGTAGGGACTAGCGACCCGGATGAAATCGCTCATCCCAGGGTGGCAGCTCAAGCACCGGTGCAGCATCGGATGAAACCGGCGCCATCTTGCTCTGGCTGCGCGCGTCCAACGCACCAACAATATGATCAAAAACGTATCGCGCCTTTCTACGCTCCCCTTCCTCATTGATATGGGAGGCATCCACCCAGAGTTCTGCAGGCATCAGATCCAGAGGAAAAGGCGCGTAAGGCACGGACAATTCCTTGCCGAGAATACCCAGGATCATCTCCTCATAGTCATACAGCCTGCGAAAGGTTTTCTGGTCATCCTTGTCAAACGGGTTTCCCTGATAGGAGACAAGAAAAACATCAGCACCATCTGCTTTTATTTCCCGAATCACACTGGCGAGGTTGTTGTGGAACGCCAGCTCATCGATATGCAAACGATCTTTCTCCCTGGGCTTGAACCAGTATGCCGGGGTAGCTTCGCCTATATGCGCAAAAGCTTGCCCTACCGCATAATCAGGGAAAAACAGCAATACAACTGCGATGCTCATTGCTTTTGATTCCAGCAGCCATCGTGCATGTTTTTTCAATGGCGTCAGTCCGGGAGCCACTTTGCGCCAATTGCTGTAATCCGGCTCGTATTCATGGATAAGATAAGAAACGGGATCATTGCCACCCGGATTGATCACCACCATATCCGGGCGGTAATACCGAAACTTCAACAGATAATGCGTCAGGATTTCTGCGGTTGTACCAAACCGCAAACCAGCATTAATGATCTCGATACGCTTGCCGGCAAAGCGGGCATCCTCACGCAACAATTTTCCGACCTGTGCCGGAAATGCATCCTCAGGATGCGCAACGCCCTCACCGTACGTGGTTGACCCACCCATAAACAAAATACGCACGCTATCCGGTGATCGCTGTAAAGGAATGGATTCCCCACGATAACCCTCGGCATTATTCTGTTTGATATTATTCGAAGGTGATACATAATTCGGGGCAGGAATGTATAACAAATACGCTTGCGAAACACTGTTCATATCCAGCTGGAACTGTTTCTCACCACGCAAATACTGACGCGTGGTTTCTATGTCTGGATACCTCTTCAGGACAAAGGCTGAAAGCATCTCTAGCAAGATGACTATCAGGGCCAACATCATCAAGGAGAACATTGTCTTCTTGATAAAACTCAAGGGAAGCATTTTTGTCACTCAAGACCTCTATATGCCGGACTATCCAGCCAATGGGCATACGTTAACATGAACAAACCGCACCAGGCATGTCGCTACCTGTAGCAATCGCTATAATGACAGCCCACCACAAATAATCCCCGACCCCTGATCATGCCCAGTATTTTCCAGCCTTCCCTGCATCCATCACACGGCAATTGCCAACGCTGGAGCGGCCTGCACGGCGCCGCTATTGGTCTGGCACTGGCTTCAGCCCAGTCACGCTTACTGACGCAGGAAAGGCCAGGCGTGTTACTGGTCGTCACTGAAGATGCCAGTAGCGCACGGCAGTTACAACAGGAGATGCAGTTTTTTGGCGGCAACGCGCTCAAGGTACTGAATTTTCCCGCTTGGGAAACACTGCCCTACGATAACTTCTCGCCACATCAGGACATTATCTCCGAACGTCTCGCCGCCCTCGCCCAACTACTGAGTGGTGAACCGTGCACACTCGTGTTGCCCGTAGCGAGTCTGATGAACCGCCTGCCACCGCGCGACTTCATCGGTGGCCAGGTATTTGATCTCAATACCGGCAGCCGTTTTGATGCACACGCCACCAGACAAAAACTGGAAAACTGCGGTTATCGCTGCGTAGACACGGTAAGCGAGCACGGCGAATTTGCCTTGCGTGGCGCAGTGATGGATATTTTTCCTGCTGGAAGCGAATTACCTTATCGCATTGACTTGTTCGACAATGAAATTGAATCGCTGCGAAGTTTTGATCCTGAAACACAACGCACAATTGCAAAGGTTTCTTCCATCCGTTTGCTACCCGCACGTGAATTCCTGCTAACCAAGGAGGGCATCAATACATTTCTTGACCGCTGGCATGACCGTTTCACACACAGCAACCCCAAAAAATCGTCCTTGTATCAGGATATTGCTGCAGGAATACCATCCCCAGGCTCTGAATATTTTCTTCCACTGTTTTTTGAACAATGCGCACATTTGCTAGACTACTTGCCGGATAATTGCCTGATCGCGCAGGTAGGAGCCATTCATCACGCTGCTGAAAAATACCAGCAGGATGTCCGTGCGCGCTACGAAAACTTGCATCTTGAACAATATCGTCCGCTGCTAAACCCACACGAAGCGTTTGTTCCCACCGAAGAATTGTTTGCACAACTGAAACAGCGAGCCACCATTGAATGCAAGCTCGACCATACTGAACAAGCTGAAGATCTCGGCAGCAAAACACCGCCAGACCTTGCAGTACACGCCCGTGAAACGCAACCACTCACACAATTGCAAAACTTCCTGCAGGAAAATCCGGCCTGTCGCCTGCTGGTGTGCGCAGAATCAGCCGGACGTGCTGAAGCCATCCACACCTTGTTCGCGCAAAACAATCTGTCACTGCAAAACACCAGTAGCTGGCAAGGATTTTTAGATAGCAACAAACCATTGATGCTGGCACAAGAGGCTCTGGATCGCAGTCTCTGGTTACCCGACGAAAATATTCTTGTACTATCAGAAAGCCAGTTATTTGGCCAACAGGTTTTACAAAAACGTCGCCGCAAACAACAGGTGGATGCAGCGGATAATGCAATAAAACACCTGAGTGAATTATCAACAGGCGCGCCCGTTGTGCATATTGAGCATGGCGTTGGGCGTTACCAGGGATTGGTCTCACTGGATATTGGCGAGCATGGCGGCGAGTTCCTGCATTTGCGCTACGCAGGCGAAGCCAGCTTGTATGTACCTGTTACATCGCTACATCTGGTCAGCCGTTACGGCGGCACAGACCCCGAACTTGCTCCATGGCACAGACTGGGCTCGGAGCAGTGGCAAAAAGCCAAAGCCAGAGCAGCACAACAAGTGGAGGATGTGGCAGCACAATTGCTGGAAATCCACGCACGGCGCGCAGCACGTTCAAGACCTGCATTTTCATTTATGGATATCGAGATGCAGCAGTTTTCTGCTGATTTTCCGTTTGAAGAAACACCGGATCAGCAAACCGCCATTGCTTCGGTCATTGCCGACATGCTGGCCGACAAACCGATGGATCGGCTCGTATGCGGCGATGTAGGCTTCGGCAAAACAGAAGTCGCGATGCGCGCAGCATTTCTGGCCGCTCTCAACCATAAACAAGTGGCTGTTCTCGTGCCCACGACATTGCTTGCACAACAACACGGTGAGAATTTTCGTGACCGTTTTGCACAGTGGCCCGTGCGTATTGAAACGATTTCCCGTTTCCGTACAGCAAAGGAACAGGATGCCGTACTGGAAAAAGTAGCAGATGGCCAGATCGATATCATTATCGGCACACATCGACTGCTACAGGAGGATGTGCGCTTCAAGAATCTCGGGCTGCTGGTCATTGATGAAGAACACCGTTTTGGCGTCAAACAGAAAGAGCGTATGAAAGCACTCCGCGCCCAGGTCGACATCCTGACAATGACAGCCACGCCCATTCCGCGAACATTGAATATGTCGATGGCTGGCATGCGCGATCTGTCGATTATTGCCACACCACCGGCTCGCCGCCTGGCTATCAAGACATTTGCACGTGTGTACGATGATGCCACTGTGAAGGAAGCCATCCTGCGCGAACTGCTGCGCGGCGGGCAGGTATATTTTCTGCATAATGATGTGGCATCCATAGAAAAATGCGCGCAGGACATTAGCGAACTTGTGCCTGAAGCTCGCGTGGTCATTGGCCATGGACAGATGCGAGAGCGCGATCTGGAACAGGTAATGTCCGATTTCTATCACCAGCGTTTTAATGTACTGGTATGCACAACCATTATCGAAACCGGTATTGATGTACCAAATGCCAACACCATTATTATTGAGCGCGCCGACAAATTCGGGCTGGCACAGCTGCACCAGTTGCGCGGACGAGTTGGTCGCTCGCACCACCAGGCCTACGCTTATCTCCTGACACCGGATGCACGAAACATCACATCCGATGCAGAAAAACGACTGGAAGCGATCTGCCATGCCGATGTGCTGGGCTCCGGCTTCCTGCTCGCCAGCCACGATCTTGAAATTCGCGGAGCCGGCGAACTGCTTGGCGAATCACAGAGTGGCCAGATTGAAAGCATCGGCTTCAATCTGTATATGGAAATGCTGGAACGCGCAGTGAAGAACCTGAAAGAAGGCAAGGCTGCAGGCACCAATATTACCGGCACACAGAACAATGAAATCAACCTGCGCATCCCTGCGCTGATCCCTGATGATTACCTGCCCGATGCCGCCACGCGTCTGGTGTTGTACCGTCGCATTTCCTGCGCACCGGATGATGATTCATTGCGCGACTTGCAGGTAGAAATGATTGATCGCTTTGGCCTGTTACCGGAACCCGTAAAAAACCTTTTCCGCCAGGCCAGCTTGCGTTTACAACTGATACAGATGGGAATCGAGAAACTTGAGGCCAATAATAACGGTTTGCGGGTTGAATTCAGCTCACAGACACAAGTGGATCCATTTGCGCTTGTGAAATTGATCCAGCAATACCCGACACGCTACAAACTGGAGGAAGGAAAGCGCCTCGTCATCAAGGAAGAACTCGAAGATACCGAGGCACGTTTTGAAGCAGTAGCAGAATTATTACAAAAACTGAAATAAACATTAATTCTCAAGATTCAAGGATACGCTTGTAGTTTCCCAGCCAACGCTTGAAAAACACCTCCATAAAAAAGCGAGATACAGGTATAAACAACGCACCAATACCTGTTACTTGTATGGCTACAGTCCATGTCATACGCACCGTACGACCACCATTTATTTGCTCGATAATGTAATTCTCTGCAAAGGATTCAATGTGCGCGACTTGCAGGTAGAAATGATTGATCGCTTTGGCCTGTTACCGGAACCCGTAAAAAACCTTTTCCGCCAGGCCAGCTTGCGTTTACAACTGATACAGATGGGAATCGAGAAACTTGAGGCCAATAATAACGGTTTGCGGGTTGAATTCAGCTCACAGACACAAGTGGATCCATTTGCGCTTGTGAAATTGATCCAGCAATACCCGACACGCTACAAACTGGAGGAAGGAAAGCGCCTCGTCATCAAGGAAGAACTCGAAGATACCGAGGCACGTTTTGAAGCAGTAGCAGAATTATTACAAAAACTGAAATAAACATTAATTCTCAAGATTCAAGGATACGCTTGTAGTTTCCCAGCCAACGCTTGAAAAACACCTCCATAAAAAAGCGAGATACAGGTATAAACAACGCACCAATACCTGTTACTTGTATGGCTACAGTCCATGTCATACGCACCGTACGACCACCATTTATTTGCTCGATAATGTAATTCTCTGCAAAGGATTCAATGCCGGATATGGTTCCCTCTTCAACATAGAAAGCCACTTGCTCCTTGTCTTTCCAGATAAAGAAGTTCTCTTTTACCGCCTGTCCGCCAGCAAGATGTACTGTGCGTTTAGCACCCTGGCCATACGGTTTCGGGCTGGTCCACTCGACTTTCTTCAGCGCAGGTGCCCACTGCGTCCAGACCACATCACCCGCCAGTGTTTCCATCAATTTTTCGGGCGTGCAATCCGCTTCCATTACCGCTATGGCGCGCAAATTGGCGGTTTTGAAAAATTCTTCCGTAACAGGTTTCAATGGTTTGAAAGTCGACATGTAACACTTCTCCTTAGATTAGGCAGCGTCGAAGGCGATTTTCATCGACTTGATGGCTGGAATGAAATTGGATACCAGATTATGCGGCGCACCCACAAGGCGCGGGTTACGCAGACGGGGAATCAGTTCCTCAAACATCACCACCAGTTCCTTGCGCGCCAGATGCGAACCCAGGCAAAAATGCTGGCCTATACCGAATGTACGGTGTTCATTGCGAAGATTTGTCATACGGCGGGCGCGTGACACATCAAACACCTCCGAATCATCGCCGAAAATTTCCGGGTCATGGTTTACCGATGGGTAGTACATGCGCACGATGTCACCTTTTGGTATCTGCATATCGCCTACAGTGACATCTTCTTTTGCTGTGCGCTGCATATAGTTGAAAGAGGGGTAAAAACGCAGGATCTCTTCCACCGCATCAGGTATCAAGGTTGGGTCATCCACCAGTTTCTGCAACTCTGCCGGATGCTCAATCAGCAGACGCATGCCATGACTGGTGGCTGTACGCGTAGTTTCTACACCACCCGCGATCAGGATAAGGAAGAATGTGCAGAATTCAAACTCGTTAAGCGCTTCACCTTCTACTACGCCGTTCAGCAACGCATCCAGCACCGAGCCTTTGGTAGGATTAATCTTGTGCTGCACAGCAAGGTTCATGGCAATTTCGAAGATCTGTGCGGCAGCCAACTGGCCCATTTCCGTGGTCACACCCAGTTCGGGATCATCCATACCAATCATGATGTCGACCAGATCAGAAAATTTCTGGCGATCATCCGATGGCATTTCCATCAGGGCGCAAATCACAAACAGGGGCATTTCAGCAGCCACTTCACTGACAAATTCGCATTCGCCTTTTTTTGCTACGTTATCAATAATTTCTTTTGCATACTGGCGCATCATCGGCTCGAGTGCATCTACCGCTTTTCCGGTAAATGCATTACGAACCACACGGCGGTACTTGATGTGGTCCGGTGGATCCATATTGATAATCAGCTGGCGCATGATCTCTACACCTTCCGGATCGTCGCCGCCTGGCTGTGGGTGCGCAAGATTTTCACTGGAAGAAAACAGCTCCGGATGCTTGGAAACAAAATCAAGGTCATCCCGCTTTGTCACTGCCCAGTAACTGGCATTACGAATAGTGTCATCCTGCAGTGAGACCGGGCATTTCTCGCGCAAGGTTTTGAACGCATCAAAAGGCACGCCCTTGCTCATACGCTCCGGGTTCATCAGGTCAAACTGGAACGGGCATTTCTCGGTCATGATGTGGCTCCTCGGGGTTGCCTTTAAATTACATGCGTGTAAATTAATGCAGGCCGACCGACAAACCAATCCGCTATTCCGATGACCCCAACCAAGACAAGAAAAACATCCGCAGGACGCCCACCCGGCAGCACCCGGGAAGGCACCCTTGCCCGCCTCCTGCCTGCTGCACGTCTACTATTCGCAGAAAAAGGCTATGCGCAGACCACATTCAAGGATGTCGGCAGCGCAGCTGGGCTATCACACGCCGCCGTCTACAGCTATTTCAGCAGCAAGCAGGCACTGTACCTGGCCACGCTGGAAGATGCCCAAGCCATGCTGTTGCCAGACTACCTACAGGCTATCGACACAGGCCAAAACCTGCGCGAACGGATCGCCGGCATCCTGATGGCGTCAGCGGCTGCGCATGACCGTGACAGTAGCATCACCGGCTTTCTCGCATCCGTCCCGATCGAGATCCGTCGCCATCCTGAACTAATGGATACGCTGTCGCAGCAACACAACGGCGTGTTTTCGGCACTGCAAGCGATGTTTGATGATGCGCGCAAGCACGGTGAAATCAATACTGATGCCAATACTGATGCACTGATCTCAGCATTCCTTGGTGGCGGTGTTGGCGTTGCCTTGTTCCAGTACGGTTTACTGGGCACCAGCCTCACAACAGCGATGGGAGTTTTTGTGCAGATGCTGGAAGGAACTATTTTTAATAAAGGAAATAAAACAGGAAATAATTAGAATAATTTTTTAAAGCTGCATGAGTGTTTGTTGCAGAATCTTGCGAATATTATCCATGCCTACTTTGAGTGTGGCATCGATCGCATCCATGGTGATCAATTCATCGGTACAACCTGCAGCCCAGTTAGCCACCACACAGAGACTGGCATAATCAAGACCGATCTCGCGCGCCAACGGCGCTTCCGGCATGGCTGTCATACCCACCAGATCACAGCCGTCCCGTTTCATGCGCACAATCTCTGCGGCGGTTTCCAGACGCGGACCTTGTGTGCATCCATATACGCCGCGCGCCAGTACAGAAATGCCTGCTGCATCCCCGGCACGCACCAACAGTTCACGCGTACGCTCGGCATAGGGAAAGGTAAAATCTATGTGCTCAAGTGGTGAATGTTCGTCATCGCTGTAAGTGTGGATGCGACCCCAGGTGTAATCAATAATCTGGTCTGGCACACATATCGCAGCAGGACACATATCATGGTGAATACCGCCGACAGCATTCACCGCAACAACCTGTTCAACGCCGAGTTTTTTCAATGCAAAAATATTGGCGCAATAATTTACGCGATGCGGAGGCCATTCATGGTGTTCGCCGTGACGCGCGAGAAAATACACAGCCTTCCCATGAAAACTTCCCTTGAGAACCGGCGCAGAAGGCGAACCGTATGGCGTGTTGACCACCAACTTTTCTTCGAGCTGAAACCCTTCCAGCTGATCGAGACCTGTACCGCCAATAATTGCAATCGCCACGTCACTGCCCCTTGACTGCGTAGATGCCAGGCGCATTGCGCAGATAACCTTTGTAATCCATACCGTAACCGAATACATAGCGATCCGGCACATCAAGCCCTACAAAGTCCGCTTTGAGTCCCGGAGGTTGGCGGCGGTCATGATGTTTTTCCACCAACACCGCGCTATACACTTTCCTGGCACCCTGTTGTTTGCACCAGTGAATCACTTCGTTCAGTGTAATGCCTTCGTCAAGGATATCGTCAACAATCAACACGGTACGATCTTCCAGTTCATGACGCGGGCGCACAATCCAGTGCACTTCATTGCCACCACTCAACTGGTTTCGGTAACGGGTGGCATGGATGTAATCGAGCTGCAAATGGAAGTCCAGCCTTGGCAATAACTTTCCAGCAATCACCATTGCGCCACTCATCAATGACAACACCAACGGATTGGTATCTTTCAATTGAGCCGTAATTTTTTCAGCCATTACATCAATGGCGGCGCGCACTTCTTCACGGTTGAACAGACAATCCGCTTCACGCCAGACCAGATCGACTTCTTGCAATGAAACAGTCACAGCGCCAGCGCCTCTTGCAACAGGTGATGGCATTCTATCCACTCACCCGTCTTGCGCAGGCTATCCAGATCCGGCCAGGCAAACGGGCGTTTCAGTCGCTGCAAATTACTGGCAGGCTGCAGGGCAGATTGCTTCAATGTTGCAACCACAGCCAGCTGCGCCGGACGTTGGTTACATACCAGCAGTGCCGTACAACCTGCCGCCAATGCGGCATGTGCGCGATCGGCCATATCGGCAATCACACCAGCGCCTTCCATAGTCAGGTCATCACTGAATATGACGCCATCAAATTGCAATTGCTGTTTGAGTATTTCCTGCAGCCAGAAAGGTGAAAAACCGGCAGGGTTTTTATCCACCGCACTGTAAACAACATGCGCAGGCATCACCGCATCCAGCTTGCCTTGCTGACACAAATTGCGGTACGGCAGCACATCGTCAGCAAGAATCGCATCCAGTGTCCGGGCATCTACAGGTGTCTCGAAATGGCTATCGCCCGTCACAGCGCCATGGCCAGGAAAATGTTTGCCTGTAGCGCACATATTTGCATTATGCATTCCATCAATAAACGCTTCACTCAATACACTCATCACCAGTGGATCAATCGAGAATGAACGGTTGGCAATCACTGCACAACGTTCGTCATCGAGGTCCAGCACCGGTGCAAAACTGAGGTCAACACCGCACGCCCGCAGCTCGGCTGCCATCAACCAACCGCAGGCACGCGCGAGGTTTACACCGCGCTCTGCATCCTGGCGATACACTGCACCAATATCTGCCATGGGGGGAATGGCGGTGAAACCGTCGCGGAAACGCTGCACGCGGCCGCCTTCCTGATCGACACAGACCAGCAATTCCGGACGCACTGCACGAATCTGTGCCACCAGCTCGCGTAGCTGAGCCACAGACTGGTAATTGCGCGTAAATAAAATAATGCCGCCCACCCAGGGCTCACACAGAAGCGTCCTGTCTTCATCTGTTAGCGACAAGCCAGCGACATCCACAATCACCGGCCCCAACATCATGTCTGCGCGATAAGCCATATACATTATCCGTTAGCGAAAGTCGGCCATATCAGGCTCGGGATGAATGACCTCGCCTTCAATGTGCTCCTTTGAAGGTGGCAGTTTGATGAAATGTTCGCGACTGATACCAAACATCTGCGCGAGCGGTGCCGCCACCAGCACAGATGAATAAATCCCGAAGCAGATACCGATGGTCAATGCCATGGCAAAGTAATGCAGGGTTTCACCACCAAACGCGAGCATGGACAGCACCATCATCTGGGTACTACCGTGGGTGATGATCGTGCGTGAGATGGTACTGGTAATAGCGTGATCCAGCACCTGGGTGGTTTCAAGATCACGGCGGCCGCGGAAAGTTTCACGCACCCGGTCAAATACCACCACCGATTCATTAACGGAATATCCCAGCACAGCCAATACCGCAGCCAACACAGACAGCGAAAATTCCCACTGAAAGAAAGCGAAGAATCCGAGAATGATCACAACGTCATGCAAGTTGGCGAGAATAGCTGCCACCGAGAAACGCCATTCAAAACGCATCGACAAGTAAATGATGATGCCAAAGACCACCAACACGAGCGCAGTTAACCCTTTTTCTACCAGCTCACTACCCACTTGCGGGCCAACAAATTCAACGCGTTGCAACGCGCCACCCGGCGCATGCGCTGCCAGCAACTCCATGACCAGTTCACCTTGCCGTCTGGAATCACCCTCTTCCAGCAGCGGCACACGAATCATCACATCCTTTGGCGAGCCGAAGTTCTGTACCAGTGATTCACCAAAATTGCCTTTTTTAAGTGCTTCACGGATTTTATCCAGATCAGCATTTTCCTGGTAGCGCACTTCTACCAAGGTGCCGCCGGTAAACTCTACCGACAAGTGCAATCCCCGCGTGACCAGAAAAAAAACCGCTAGAAGGAAAACCACCAACGACAGCGCATTAAAAATGCGCGCATGCCGCATGAAGGGAATGTCTTTTTTGATACGAAACAGTTCCATGACAATTCTCCTCAGGCGCGCTTGGCAGGGGCAGCAGTTGTGCCAGTGGGTTTCCAGATCTGGCCGATGGACAAGCTGGCCAGTTGTTTGCGTCTACCATAAATGAGGTTAACCAACGCGCGTGAAATCACAACAGAGGAAACAATCGAGGTAAGGATGCCAAGACAATGCACCACCGCAAATCCACGCACCGGACCAGACCCGAACAGCAGCAACATCAAGCCGGCAATAAATGTGGTGACATTCGAATCGATAATGGTGCCAAACGCACGGTCATAGCCAGCCATGATGGCAGCACCGGGGCTCGCACCCCCGCGCAGCTCTTCACGGATACGTTCGTTGATCAATACGTTGGCATCAATCGCCATACCCAGTGTCAGCGCAATGGCCGCAATGCCCGGCAAAGTCAGGGTAGCCTGCAACAAAGCCAACAGCGCCACCAGCAACACCAGGTTGGATGCCAATGCCAGCACGGACACCAGGCCAAACAGGTGATAGTAAATCACCATGAAAACTGCAATCGCAGCAAATCCCCACAGCGTTGAATGAAAACCCCGGCTGATATTGTCTGCACCGAGTGAAGGTCCAATAGTGCGCTCCTCAATAAAATAAACGGGAGCAGCCAATGCACCTGCGCGCAGTAACAAGGCCAACTCAGACGCTTCTGCTGCGCTATCCAACCCTGTAATACGAAACTGCACACCGAGCGCACTTTGTATGGTGGCCGTATTGATCAGGTTTTTTTCTGTTTTCGGTACGCGCACCATTTCTTCCGTACCGTCGGGCTTGCGTTGTTTTTGCATTTCAGCTTTGGTTTCAATAAACAGCACGCCCATCGGCCGGCCGATATTGTTGCGCGTGGCGCGATTCATTTTATCGCCGCCACTGCTATCCAACGTGATATTCACTTGTGGCGAACCCGATTCCGTATCAAACGCCGACGTTGCGCCCGTTACCTGATCGCCTGTCACAATCACTGTTTCTTCCAGTTCGTAATCCCGACCTGGCTGGTTGCGGAAACCGAAACGCTCACGCTGTGATGGCGGTGTATTGGCATCCGCCACCAGACGAAATTCCAGATTGGCGGTCTTGCCGATAATACGTTTTGCCTGTGCGGCATCCTGCACACCCGGCAACTCCACCACGATGCGATTACTTCCCTGTTTCTGTACAAGCGGTTCAGCAACACCAAGTTCATTGACGCGATTGCGCAGTGCCACCACGTTCTGGCTCACGGCATAATTTTGCAGGTCACGCACAGCCTGGTCAGTGAGCGTCAATGTGACAAGGAACTGGCCGTCACGCTCGGTTTCTTCTCGCATCATTTCCCGGGCCTGTTCACGAATCACATTGCTTGCCGCTTCACGGCTGACGGCATCCGGAAAACGCACCACAACACTTTTACCTTCGAGCCGCACTGCCCACTGGCGATTCTGCAGATTGGCTTCACGCAACGCACGGCGCAAATCAGCAGCAACGCCTTCCACTTTTTTGGTGATCATCGCACTGGCATCGACTTCCAGCAGGAAGTGCACACCACCGGCCAGATCGAGACCCAGTTTCATCGGCTTGGCACCCATGCCCATCAGCCAGGCCGGGGTAGTCGGAGCCAGATTGAGTGCCACCACGAAATCCAGCCCCATGGCTTTCTCGATCACATCTTTTGCCGCCAATTGTTGCTCGCGCTGGTTCAGGCGAACCAGCACGGCACCGGCGTTGAATTCAGCTGATTTGACACCGATACCCGCCTGCTCCAGCGCACCCACTGCCTGATCCAGCACCACCTGGCTCATGGCTGTAGCGCCAGATTCACCCGATATCTGCACAGCAGGATCCGGGTGGTACAGATTCGGGGCGGCGTAAATGAGCCCGAGCGCCAGAATCACGACGACAAGAAGGTTTTTCCACAATGGATAGCGGTTGTGCATGCCCTGATTTCCCCCAGCGAGCCGGCATTCGCCGACCGGTCAAAAAAGTGGTCGCGATTGTAGCAGCTGTTGCAGGCAGGCGTGTATTCGCCCACTATTTACCCTACTGACGGATACTAGCTTTCCATGCAAAACCATCCCAACTGCAATAAAGCCTCTGCCCGGTCCAGCGTCTGGACTCCATCCACGCTGTTACTGGTAGCATTGACCCTGTTACCGGCCGTGGTTTATATGGCCGTCATCTGGAGCACTACTGACAACACGCCGCGAGGCGATGAGAACATCCTGTCTATCTTCACTATTGTGCACAATCTTGACAGCATTTCCTTCAGGGAAAAGCTCGACAACTTCCTCTGGACGTATTACCAGCACCGCACATTGATGATAAAAGCATCGGTGCTTGTGATGTACTGGTTAACGGATCACATCAACCTTCATCTTATCGGCTTTTTCGGAAATTTTACCTTGTGTATCATCGTATACATGACATCACGCAACATTATCCAGCGCTGCCTGCCTATGTACGGCATGGTTGTTGCGAGCCTGATGATTTTGTCCCTTTATCCGTGGATCGTTGCAGTCTGGCCAATTTGTGCTTTGGGTTATTACATAACAATCATGCTTGCCTTTGCATGCTTTTATTTCCTGGATCTCACCAGCCCCAAAGTCTTTCTTGCCGCAATTTGCGGATGGCTATCCACATTCACCATGTCAAATGGCCTGTTAAGCATTGTCATTGGCTCGCTGATTGTCATTTATAACCAAAAAAACGAAAACCGCTATTCTTCCCGCCAATTGTTGTTATGGACTATCAGCGCGATAGGCTGTCTTGCTGTTCACTTTTCCACCATGAATATTTTCTCTACTGAGATCTATGGTGCAAAAACCGTACAGGAGTCTTTTGCAAATTTATCTGGAAGAATGGTCGACTTTCTTGAATCAATGGGTGCAGCGCCATTCTTGCCCCGCGAAAATCGGGAGGGGAAAATTTTTCTTGGGTGCATTTTTATTGCATTAATGGTTACCTTGGCCTTTTCCAAAAAATCACTGAAATCGCCAGCCATCGTCGGTTTGGCGCTTTTTAGTACCGGCACACTCTTTCTAACATCCATTTTCCGCTATTCAGCTGGCGACAATGAAGGCTATCAGATATTCACAGCCATCAACATGTCCGCAGTGTTTATCATAGCAGCAGAGCATATAAGACAGGCAAAAAATGGTTTCCTTCCCGCCTTAATCCTGATCGCTGCACTGCTATTCAACCTGAACGCTTTAATTACCAATACAGATAAAATGCTGTTACACCGGGACAATCTCACCAATAATCTGGAAAAGTTTCTGCTGACGGGTAATCCCGACACCAATCTATGGTCTGATGCTATTATGAGGGATGGCATAACACGGGACATATACCGCCCCCTGCAATCTCACCAGACATTGAAAATCCCTTCTCACGTAGAAACCCTGAATCAATGCCCTGCACATGATGCACTAACAGCTGGAGATATTGCATCTACCAGCACAGACATATCTTTTGCGTTAAAAATTTCCGCAAAAATTCCGATTCAGCCCATGAAACAAGACATGGCTTTGGTGCTATGTGGGGAAAAAAATTACCGCCTCACACTTAGTAAAAATAATATCCACTCAAAAAACAACAGTCACATTGAAATAGATTTACTAATAGACAAGAGAAAGTATGAAAATAATTCTTACAGAGCTTATGTGCAAAATGGCTCTGGATTTATAGCGCTACCAGAACCATTATATATTCCCGCTGTTATACCTCGTGACGTATATAAAAGTGACTGCGTAGCCATCAAACGCTACTTCGCATACACAAAAAGCCTGAAACCGATTATCGCCCATTATTGCCAGAAAGTTGACTGGAGCAAGTAATACCCGGCACCGGCAAGCCCTGCGCAGCGTAGTGTTGTGCGACATAAGCCTCTAACTGACCTGCTGCAATGGCGGCGCGCAACCCGGCCATCAGGCGCTGGTAGAAACGCAGGTTGTGGATGGTGTTCAGTTGCGCACCGAGAATCTCGCCGCACTTGTCCAGATGATAGAGATAGGCCCGTGAGAAATTCTTGCAGGTATAACAGTCACAGGTATCGTCGAGCGGACGTTCGTCATGGCGATACTGCGAGTTGCGCAGCTTGAGTTTGCCAAACGGTACAAACAGATAAGCGTTGCGCGCATTGCGGGTCGGCATCACGCAATCAAACATATCCACACCGCGGCGCACGGCTTCCACCAGATCATTTGGCGTGCCGACACCCATCACATAGCGCGGCTTGTCAGCCGGCATGTGCTGCACGACCTGATCAAGCACATGCAGCATTTCCTCTTTCGGTTCACCCACAGACAAACCGCCGAGTGCATAGCCGTCAAAACCGATTTCCTGCAATCCGTCGAGTGAATGGCGGCGCAGGTGTTCGTACATACCACCCTGCACAATACCGAACAATGCTGACGTATTGTCACCGTGTGCTTCACGCGAACGTTTCGCCCAGCGCAATGACAATTCCATCGAAATCCTCGCTTGCTCTTCTGTCGCGGGATACGGTGTGCACTCGTCAAAAATCATCGCAATATCTGCACCCAGTTTGTGTTGCACCGCGATCGCTTCTTCCGGGCCAAGAAATACGGGGCTGCCGTCTACTGGCGAACGGAATGACACACCTGCCTCGTTGATCTTGCGCAGTTTGCCAAGGCTCCACACCTGGAAACCACCGGAATCCGTGAGAATCGGTTTTGGCCAGTTCATGAAACCGTGCAGGCTGCCAAACCGCTCGATCACTTCCGTGCCGGGACGCAACATCAGATGGAATGTATTGCCCAGTAAAATTTCAGCGCCAATATCCAGGATGTCGCGCGGCGGCATCGCTTTGACTGTGCCATACGTGCCAACCGGCATGAACGCTGGCGTTTGCACATCGCCACGCGGAAAACGCATCACGCCGCGACGCGCTGCGCCGTCAGTCGCCAATAATTCAAATTTCATGTGGCATTCACGTGTCATTCAGGCATTTCCTCTGCTGCCAGTGCGTTACGTGTGATCCACATCGCATCGCCATAACTGAAAAAACGGTATTGCTGCGCAACAGCTTCAGCATAAGCGCGCATTGTATTGGCATAGCCGGCAAATGCCGACACCAGCATCAACAAAGTGGATTCCGGCAAATGGAAATTGGTAACCAATACATCCACCACACGAAAAGTGTAGCCGGGATAAATAAAAATAGCGGTATCGCCACTGAATGGCTTGAGTTCCCCTTCACGCGCTGCCGTTTCCAGGCAACGCACAGTGGTAGTGCCGATGGCAATCACGCGTCCACCGCGCGCATGTGTCCGCGCAACAGCCTCACACACGTCGGGTTTCACTTCGATCCATTCGCTATGCATGACGTGATCACGGATATGCTCAGCCCGCACCGGCTTGAAAGTCCCTGCGCCAACATGCAAGGTAACAAATGCTGTGTCTACGCCACGTTCTTTCAACGCAGCCAGCATCGCTTCATCAAAATGCAGACCGGCAGTGGGCGCAGCCACTGCACCGGGAGTTTGTGCATACACCGTCTGGTAGCGCTCCTGGTCCTGCTCTGTGTCGGCACGCTGGATGTACGGGGGCAATGGCATGTGCCCGTGCAGCGCCAGCCATTCATGCACTGTGCGCGACGGGTCAAACCGCAGGTGAAACAGATCATCCACCCGGCCGATCATCTCGATCCGCAAAAGGTCATTGCCTTCGCCAAACAGGAGTTCCGCCCCTTCCTTCGGGGCCTTGCTGGCCCGCACATGCGCCAGCACGTCCTGCGCACCCAGCACGCGTTCCACCAGCACCTCCACCTGCCCGCCGCTGGGTTTGTGCCCCAGCAGGCGCGCCGGCAAGACGCGGGTGTTGTTGAACACCAGCAGGTCACCGGGATTGACCAGCGCCAGCAGATCACGGAACCCCCTGTGCGCCAGTGCACCCGTCTCTCCCTCCAGGCACAGCAGGCGGCTGCCTGTGCGCTCGGCGCAAGGCTGGGCAGCAATCAGGTTCTCGGGCAAGTCATAGTGGAACAACTGGCGGCGCATGGGAGTGATCGACAGGCTGTGGATGGTGTCCGGGGGCGGCATTGTTCCATATTCATTACGAAAATGGTTCACCGCCAGCAGATTGCCCTGCTATCCCCCCTGCTATAGAATGCGCGCCTCATTGCCGGAATGGCGGAATCGGTAGACGCGCACGACTCAAACTCGTGTTCCTAACGGAGTGAGAGTTCGAGTCTCTCTTCCGGCACCATGTACACTGTCACTACCAGACAGTAAAAACATCAAAGCCCGCTACATGCGGGCTTTTTTGTGCTTTTCGGGTGCGTACTGTACCGCAATAAACCTAGACAGGCAGCATGCAATGGGGGTACTTTTGGGGGTACCTGTTGAGGCAAGGAAAACCCCATGGCGCGCGAAAAAAACAAGCTGACGGATACAGCTGTCAAACAAGCACTTGCGAAGGATTTACCTTACAAGCTGTTTGATGGCGGCGGCCTACACTTGCTCATCAAGCCCAACGGCACAGCCAAGGGCGCTAAGTATTGGCACATGAAATACCACTACAACGGCGCTGAAAAGTCTCTCAGTCTGGGCGTATATCCAGAAACAAGCCTTGCAGCTGCACGCAAAGAGTTAGCCAAAGAGAAAGCCATTCTCAAATCCGGCTTAGACCCGAGCCAACAAAGACAACTAAGCAAATTAAAAAGCCGTATTTCAGCCACCAATAGCTTTGAAGCCGTGGCGCGAGAATGGCACCAGATGAAAATTACAAAATGGGAACCCGAGCACGCTAAGGTCATTTTACGCCGCCTTGAAAACAACGTCTTTCCCGTTATTGGCACGCGCCCTGTCAGCGAGCTAGAAACGGTAGAGCTTATCTTCACGCTAGAACAAGCAACTAGTCGCGGGGCACTAGTGCTTGCTGGGCAATTGAGGCAGTACATCAAAGCGATAATGACCTATGCAATTCAGACCAGCCGCATTAAGCACAATCCCGCCCTAGACCTTCAGGGAGCGCTTGTCACTGCCAAAACCACTCACCGCCCTGCCTTGCCTCTGGAAGAGCTGCCAACGCTCATACAGCGTATAGAAAGCTATTCCCACGGCTTTACCATCAAACATGCATTACAGTTTGCCTTACTAACTGGTGCACGCTCATCCGAGTTTCGTTTTTCCATCTGGAACGAGTTTGACCTAGAGAAAGGGCTATGGACGATTCCACCTGAGCGGGTAGCCGTTAAGGGAGTCAAACACTCCAACAGGGGCGAGAAAATGCACACTGCGCGGATAATCCCCTTGGCGAGCCAAACTGTGGCACTGCTTCAGTCCCTACACCGCTTAACAGGGCGGGGGCAGTTTGTTTTCCAGAGCGAACACAAACAGGCTGTTCCCATCAGCGAAAATACCCCCAATAAAGCTATCCGGCTGATGGGATACGACACTGCAAAAGATATTTGCCTGCACGGTTTCCGCACCATGGCCTGCAGTGCCATGAATGAGTCAGGGCTTTGGAATAGGGACGCGATAGAGCGCCACATGGGGCATCAGGAGCGCGATAAAGTTAGAGCCGCTTACATGCACAAGGCAGAGTATCTGGAAGAGCGCAAACAGATGCTGCAATGGTGGTCAAATTATCTGGAAGCTCTAGCCTCAGGGCAGTTTATTCTCCCCGCAGAATTCCAAAAAAACGGAGCAGTTGTTTATATGGCAACCAAACGTAAATAGCGCATCACTTCGGCATGGTAACTCACATGAACACTAAAACACTTATCTCAATTTTAGCAGGCCTCTTTTTGATAGCTTGCCAATCATCACATCCCCAATCTGGAATACAGGCAACCAACACCACTCAATCAGCAACACAATCTAAACCAAAAAACGAAAAACTCTCAGATACCGAGGCCACCAAGGTTTGGTGCGCGGTGTTAGGTTACAAGGACAACACAAAGGAAATGAATGATTGTATATCGGGAAATTTGAGCACCCTTCCAAATGAAAGCGATAGCTCCAAACAAACATCTAAGGGTAATGCCGCACATTATCGCCCCCCTGCCAGCTCAAGCAATTCAAATCTGTCAGTTGCAAACGGTCTCTCAAAATCTGGACAATCCCATTACGAAATACAGGTATCTCATGGCGAGGAGCTATTTATTATCAATGATGAGAAATATGAAGCCAAAACATATTGTTTCAACATGGAAGAAGGCGACCAAGTACTGTTCATAGAAGGAAGCCCATACGGTGCATGCGTTTCTGCCAAGCTGCTAAACCTACGCACTGAAAAATTTTGTGAAGTTTGGTGTGAATAATCCTTTATTAGCTCGCCAGACTATCGACAACTTCTTGAACATTATAAGGGCGAGCACTTCGCGCGCGCGTACTGGTCTGAATACCCCAAGTTTTTTGGTAAGCCTTTGTTAAATAAGGTTCGTTACAACGCAACCGATTGATTCTAAAGGGGCAGCTACTTACTGTAAGGCGTTGATTAGCCTAGCAAACCAGGTGATGAAGCCGGAATTTTTTGGGGTCTGTAAGCAATGTCTGACAAGGTTTGCCGCTTTAGCTGACAGACACACTTTGCCATATCTAGATAATGCGCACCGTTGCCGGATGGTGTTAGCTTTTGTTAGCACTGGCAACAAGGAGGCCGACAGGAGTCAGGCCGCAAGCGACACCTGCCGTTAGTAGTGTGTTTGTAGGAGAGGCTATTCCTCTGGTGTGGTTGGGTTACAGTCAGCGGTGTGAAAGTTAAGCACTACGCCACTAATTCTTAGCTTTGTTCAATTCAATCTGGCGAGCCAGTTCAGATGCCATGCGCTGCGCATCTCTCAATTCTGCCGCAGTCAGTAGGGATTGAGCCACATCCCTGTTTTTTATTGCGTCACTCCTTCCATCAACAGCAGAAACAGAAAACCAAACGTAAGCCTGTTTGTAGTCCCTCTGTACGCCCTGTCCAGCGCCATACATTGCCCCTAAGTTAATTTGCGCGCTGGCATGTCCTTGTTCTGCAGCTTTGGTAAACCATGTTACGGCCTGTTTGTAATCCTGCGGTACGCCCTGTCCATTGAAATACGACAACCCTAAGTTGCTTTGCGCGCTTGCATCCCCTTGTTCAGCAGCTTTGGTGTACCACTTCACCGCTTGTTGGAAGTCCTGCGGTACGCCCCGTCCGTTATCATGCATCACGCCCAGATTATATTGCGCGCCGGCAAGTCCTTGTTCAGCAGCTTTGGTGAACCATGTCACCGCTTGTTTGTAGTCTTTCGGTACGCCTTGCTCGCCGTGAACCATCATCAACCCTAAGTGATTTTGTGCTTGAGCATCTCCTTGTTCAGCAGCTTTCGTGAACCATGTCACCGCTTGTTGGTAGTCCTGCGGTACGCCTCTGCCATGGGTATACATCACTCCCAAGTGACTTTGCGCGCTGGCATCCTCTTGTTGAGCGCCTTTGGTGTACCACTTTATCGCCTGTTGGTAGTCCTTTGGTACTCCCTGTCCATGTTCATACATTGACCCCAAATTAGCTTGTGCGCTGGCATGTCCTTGTTCAGCAGCTTTGGTGTACCACTTCACCGCTTGTTGGAAGTCCTGCGGTACGCCCCGTCCGTTATCATGCATCACGCCCACGCCGTATTGCGCGCCGGCATGCCCTTGCTCAGCAGCTTTGGTGTACCACTTCACCGCTTGTTGGTAGTCCTGCGGTACGCCTCTGCCATGGGTATACATCACCCCTAAGTAACTTTGCGCGCTGGCATGTCCTTGTTCAGCAGCTTTCGTGAACCATGTCACCGCTTGTTGGTAGTCTTGCGGCACGCCCTTTCCATCGATATACATCAACCCCAAGTTAGTTTGTGCGCTTGCATCCCCAGCTTTTGCTCTTGCCATGGCGTCATCAAATTGTTGGTCAGCCAAAGAAATCTGACAGGCAGTCATTAGAAGGAACATCAACATAATTTTGCGGAACATGATAATTAACCTTTTAGTGTTAGTCTCAATTTAGCAACAACGGGTCTGTAGTTTTATCTGTGGTTTTATATTTTTATCCGCCACCTCGTCCCATTGTATCCATGCCCCAGACGGCAGGCGGAGTATGCGCCATCTAGCGACTACTTCCCAGACGAGCGACTGCAAGGCGTATGTTTAGACGGCAAGGATTCCAGATAACATACACGTCCCGCCCCCAAGAACCTCACATATTAAACCTGCTCCTTTTGGAACAGGTATTGGTGTTGGAAAAGTTACACAAGCTGTGGCAGTAGGAAATGTAGCTATCACATTATTGGGCGATGGAAACAATGCTGAGTCTGTTGTCAGGGTGATTTGACCACTGCCTCCGAAACCACAAAATTGCGTTATGAAAAATTGCCCTGTGCTTGGCGTAGTGTATAAAGCCGCCGAACCTTCTGCCGCCATTGCGGTAACCCGCTTTCCTTTTATTACCCCGTAAGCATTAGCTGTTGTGAAGCTGTTCGCTAAAGCAGCAGGCATTAGACAGGTAAGCACTAGACCAAAAAATACCTTCTTCATAAATCCACCCTTGGGGTTCCCATGTGCCGGTCGGCAAGCTGAGTATGCACCCGCCAGCCAGCAAATGCGCGCGCGCGAATACCAAATAAGCCGATTAAGTTCCTAGCTTTTACTAGCCAACACTTTTAGCACAACAGATACATCAGCTTGTAATGGTGAGCAAGGCAGCATACCAAGGCAGGAAACTAACGCGCTACGCTTGTTCTCAGCGGACTGCACTTCCGGCAAGTCAAAGGCAAACCCCAACCAGCTCACGCAATAACGTGCGAAGGCTGGGGCTGCTCTTTGGTTCAACAGATAAGCACAGAACAATGCCCATCTTCCCCCTTATGGCTAATGCGGCTGGCTGAATAGTCGTTTGCTGCTTTGGCTTTGTAACCCTTGCCCCTTATCTTCGCCATGTAAGACAAACGCCAGAATACATCAGCATATGCCTGCACATCACCACGCCGCAAAACTGAATAGCAGTTTTTAGGCGTAAAGGGTTTTGGATGATTCCAGCCTTGCCAGACCTCTTCGCACAGTTGGATTACCCTAGCCGGATGGTTCACGGTGTTAGCGTCAAGCATTAGCGCCACATGGTAATGCTGTGACTTTGCACGCTCTATTTCTCGCGCCCACACATGCCCGACGCGCGACAGACCATACCGCACCATCAAGCGCTTTTTCAATTTGCGCATAAGGCGTGATATTTCCCCGTTACCCTCGGTATAGTCGTGTATATGGAAATCCATACGCACAACCAATACTCGGCTGTGATAGCTCAACATTGCATCCATCTGGTTAGCAATCTGCTCCAACACTTCGACAAAACATCCCTGTTTCTTCTCGGCATTGGCATTGATATAAAGCACTCGACCATTCAGCACAACAGCATCAGCCATGGTCTTTTTCTTCACGCTTGGGGCTATGGCAGGCTACTTCCCTGTAACCTGTAAAGCACTGCAGTAAGCACACATAGATACTATGAAATACCGACCTAATTTTACTGCTGACATATTGCCCGAACACTGACAACACTAAGGCTATCAGTGATTGCCAACAATAAAAATCGGGGTACGATTTCAGAGATGCAAACATGACTCTTTCATCAGACAATTTCATCACATCCACCTTTCGCAGCAAGACTGGAGAATTCAGCAATTACATCAGGTGCAAGCCAGTATTCCCTAATTGGTCGCCTACCCCACTCATGCGTTATAGACCTTCTTTTGTCTGGCCACCCCAACTTATTTAAATCATAAATTGCAGCGCTTAACCTCCACCCTTGCTTCATATCCAAAAACACAGGTTGAGATAATCGCTTGCCTGACAACAAAATTTCCAAACAAATCCAAGCGCGGGTGCCTACACTCGGCATTCTTGGCGAGAATGAATCCACACCAAAAAAAGAGAGCTGCAGAACATCGTCATTTTCAGTAGGCAAAGCTTCGCCCTGCCGACCTTGTCGGCTATTTCGCTTTTTCATGAATTTCCCCTTTAAGCTTTCAAAATGTCGCGTGCGGCCAAGCGGTCTTGCTGCCAATTCTGAATCTCAGACAGCAGCCAGCCACTAGCACGCCCATTGGCCGACAGTTTCAGGGGTTTCGGAAACTGCCCCTTTCGAACCATTGAATGTACAGTGTTGCGTGCAAGCCCCGTAATCTTATGGATTTCAGGCCAGCGAAGGAGTTGGTCTAACTCTGACATGGTTATTACCTCTGTTAATGAGGTAACCCCGAAAAAATATAAGTAAAGCTATTGCAGAAGCATTAGCTATTGCCGATACTCTTACGACTGCTGTTGAGAGCCTCGAAACTACAACAGCAGGGCTGGGTTACCAGTTGGTATTTGAAGAGGCCTTCACGGTTTAGCTGTGTTGGCCTTTTCGCTTTTAAGCGCTACTGCTTAACTTAACGCGCCGTAAGTCACTATACTCGAAACACAAAAAACCATGAAATTAAACACTGGGTTTTTATACACTACGAGCTAGTGCTAGTTATTATGGACACCACACAGACCGGCGCAAGTCACATCTACATCAATAACCTGTGGATATTCCATGTATAAACAACCTATTTTTAAGAAGTGAATCCCACAAAACAAACAGTTGTTCCTGCAAAAGTCGCCCCCCTTCCAAGAACCAGCAAAATCCCAAAAGGGGTACTTTTAGGGGTGTAAATTCAACTGAGGTTTTATTTAGCCTTTTAAATCAGATAGTTATTATTGGTACCGAGTCTCTCTTCCGCACCATGTCCACTGTCACTACCAGACAGTAAAAACATCAAAGCCCGCTACATGCGGGCTTTTTTGTGCCCGTTCATAAAACGGTCACAGTAATAGGCTATGTATTTCCCTATGAAAATACTGCATGGCTTGCACAACGCCGATATCCGCCTGTTTTTTTGGGTGCAGCAGTATCAACAATTGCTGTTGCGATATGCACGGGCAGCCTCCAGATCAGCCGACGGGTTCCTGTACGCCATTTTGCCGATATTGTATTGGTTGGCCTTCCCTGAATCCGGCGGCGAATTTTGTGTGCAAGTGGCTACGGCCTTTGCGATTGAGCGCCCCTTGTATTTCATACTGAAAAAATCCTGCAAGCGCCGTCGCCCGCCGGCAGCCATTCCCGGTTTTACCAGCATCATTACTGCCTCGGATGAGTTCAGCTTTCCTTCTGGCCACACCTGCGGCGCATTCCTGTTTGTTACGCTGCTGTGTGCGCTCTGGGGATTGTGGTTGGCACCCCTGTATTTGTGGGCCGCCTTTGTCGGGCTATCGCGCGTGGTTCTCGGTGTGCATTTCCCTACCGACATTTTTATGGGTGCAATTCTTGGTATCGGCATCGGCCTTACTGTGGCGCTGTAGCGCTTCCATGAAAAATATTCCAATAAGGTAACGTGCATGAAAATCCTGTATGGCATCCAGGGAACAGGCAATGGCCACTTATCACGCGCTCGCGCCATGGAAAAACACTTCACCCTGCATAATGCGGATGTGACATACCTGTTCAGCGGCCGCAAACGCGAAGACTTGTTTGGTATGGACGCCTTCGGCAATTTCGAAACCAGACGCGGGATGACCTTCAGCTTCAACGCTGGAAAGATTTCGTATCCCAAAACCCTTGCCACAAACAACCTGGTGAAATTTGTGTGTGAAGTGCTGACACTGGATCTCTCTGCCTATGATGTGGTGATCAATGATTTTGAGCCGGTCAGCGCATGGGCTGCACGTTTGCAGGGCAAGCAACTGATCTGCTTTGGCAACCAACCTGCATTTCATCACGATATTCCTGTAGCAGGCAGCGACCTGATTGCCCGCCAGGTCCTGAAGTATTTTGCACCGGGGCGAATCAATATCGGCTTGCATTGGCACCATTTCAACCAGCCCATATTGCCACCCATCATCCACGTTGACGCAGATGAAACTGCAGTGATCGATCGCAAGGTTCTGGTGTATCTGCCGTTTGAGAATCTGGATAACCTGGTCGCTGTGTTGCAGGCGTTTACCGGTTTCCAGTTTTATATTTATTCGTCAGGCCATGCCATAACGGATAACGGCAACATACATGTGCGGCCCTTTTCACTCGATGGCTTTCAGTACGATCTTAAATCCGCCAGTGCAGTGATGTGCAATGCCGGCTTCGAGCTGCCCAGTGAATGTTTGCAGTTGGGGAAAAAATTGCTGGTGAAACCGTTGCACAACCAGATGGAACAGGCCTCCAATGTGCTGGCACTTGAACGCCTGGGGCTGGCAACCAGCATGCAACAGGTGGATGCCGACGTCATCGAGCGCTGGTTGTTGGCACACAACACTAACCAGCCAATGAATTATCCTGATGTAGCCGCCGCGCTGGTAGCCTGGATACTGGCGGGAGACTGGGACACCAGTGACTCACTGGCGAGCGGTCTCTGGGAAGATACGGCTTTTGCAATGTGATCCAGCTGCTTGACGCGTTTGCGTGAATCCGACCAGTGCAATATTTCCAGCTTGCCATCACGGGTTTCTATCATCGCAGTGCAGTTTTCAATCCAGTCGCCATCATTGCAATACAGCAAACCATTTTCCATGCGGATATTGGGATGGTGAATGTGTCCACAGACCACGCCGTCCACGTTATGGTGCGCAGCCCAGTCAAGTACGGCACGTTCAAAACAATCGACAGCCTGGGCAGCATTGTTGAGGCGGGCTTTTATATAACCTGCCAGAGACCAGTATGAGTACCCCAGGTGCTGGCGAAGCTTGTTGGAGATACGGCTGAGAAACAGCAGGAAGTCGTAAGCCGTTTCACCGACAATTTTAGTGAAGCGGCTGAAACGAATAATATTATCCAGTTCATCCCCATGCATGATTAACAGTCTTTTGCCATCCAGTGTTTCATGAATGCAGTTTTCATGGATTTCCACAGCACCAAAGGATTCACCGATATAGTCGCGAAACACACTATCGTGATTGCCGGGTATGTAGATGACTTTTACGCCGTCCCGTGCTTTTTTCAGCAAGGTGCGCAACACCTGGTTGTGCGATGCCGGCCAGTGAAAACTTTGCGACAGTGACCAGATATCAATGATGTCGCCCACAAGGTAGAGCGTGTCGCATTCCACTCGCCCAAGGAAGTCCAGCAGGAATTCTGCTTTACAATCCTTGTATCCCAGATGAATATCCGATATCCACACGGTGCGCACTTTGAGTTGTTCCGGTATCAATCGATCAACCATATTGCCCGCCTCCCCCCGAAGGTTTGCACCATGTTGGGAGGGGAATTTGACAAGCGAGTTACAGGAATCTGAACAAATTATGACCTGCAATACACACCAGGAAGACTGTAGACTCTCCCCATGCTGACACCATTGCGCACCTTTACCATCTTGCTGCTGCTCCTGCTTACCGGCTGTGCAAGCCAGCGCGATGTCGCGGTGAATCCTGACAAAGCCAACGAGGTGACGTTCAGCGCGATGCAGCAAGTGGGCAAGCCCTACCGGTATGGCGGCCACTCGCCCAAAACCGGTTTTGATTGCAGCGGTCTGGTCAATTATGTGTACAAGGAAAGCGCTGGCATAAAACTGCCGCGAACCGTAAAAGACCTGGCAGCCATGCCCGCACCGGCTATCAGCAGGAACGATCTGCAAACCGGTGATCTGGTGATATTTGGCACAACACGCAGCAAGAAACCGGATCACGCCGGGATTTACGTTGGCAAGGGACGTTTTGTGCATGCGCCGAGCAGTGGCGGCAAGGTTAGACTGGATTATCTTGATGAACGTTACTGGCAACGAAGCTTCCTGACTGGCAAGCGTTTGTTAGCAGGCCGCTGATCCCTACCAACCCGACACTGGAAGCAACACTTTGCAAAAGCCTGCCGGATACCGCGATAACAATTTCAACTTGCTGCGTTTTATCGCCGCCACGCTGGTGGTGTTTGGCCACAGTTATCCTTTGAGCGGGAATCCGGTGGGTGAACTGTCGGTAATAGGTTCACTGGATATCACGCGCATTGCCGTTGATATTTTTTTTGTCATCAGCGGCTTTCTGGTTACCGGCAGCCTGTTCGCACGCAAGAATGTGATCGTGTTTTGCCAATCACGCTTCCTGCGAATATTTCCCGCGCTGGCCGTGGTATTGCTGTTGACCGTATTCGTGCTTGGCCCCTGTTTTACTTCGCTGCCCCTGCCAGAATATTTCCGGCATCCGGATACCTGGCGCTATCTCGTCACCAACGGCCTGTTCTATGACACGCAATTTACCTTGCCCGGAGTGTTTGAACAGCTGGTGTACCCGAACGATGTCAACAGCTCGCTCTGGACGCTGCCTTATGAAGTAAAAATGTATCTCATCCTTGCTGTACTGGGCTGTCTGTCATACGCCGGTCCACGCTGGCTACCCGAAAAGCAACTGGCTAACCTGGTGATGCTGATGGCCGTTTCTGCTACCGCCTGTCTGATATACACCATCCTGTTGCCGCGCAAATCCGTTGAAGCAGACACCATGGACAACCTTCGCTTCATGTCGTTATTTTTTATTGGTGGGGCGATGCACATCTGGCGCGACAAACTCCGCCTGAACGCTGCAATAGTCATCATCATGCTGGCGTTGATCATCTTGCTACAACAGAAAATCATCCAGCCGCCGCTGATCAAACCCTACAAAGCTTTTCTGATCAGCTACAGTCTGTTCATTGCCTATATCGTAATCTATCTCGCCTGTATCCCGGCTGGATTCATCCGGCGTTTCAATCAATGGGGAGATTACTCTTACGGCATCTACATCTATGCATTCCCTGTCCAGCAAACTGTATCTGCGCTGCATGGTGCGTCATCCCCATTGCTACTGTTTGCCATGGCTTTTCCTGTCACGTTGCTGTTTGCTATTGCCTCCTGGCACTGGATAGAACAACCGTTGCTGCAATACAAAAAAAAATCCTGCTAATTAACCGTAGAATTCTGGCAATAAAAAAGGAGCCGAAGCTCCTTTCATATCCTCCTGTGTGCGTAGCATTTCATCGGACGGGCATTGCAGATTTATCGCCGCGAGTAAAAGGTTGGTCAGGCAGGCAGCCAAGCCATTTGATTCCTGATCATTACGTTATGCATCACGATACTCTTGCAATGGTTTCTCTTTTTTCTGTATTGCCCAATATACCCGGCGCAACCCAAAAAACCATTACCGTTCGTCTATCGGCTCATCAAATCACAGTATTTGCTAGACGAATTGCTCATTAAAAACCCGATGCACAACAAACTGTGTCTCTAATAACTTGCCAGCCAATCGAGATAATGGCATTAACGCCATGTATTGGCAGGAGATTATCCCGCAGCACCAAACCAGGCCTGCATTTTCTGGCGCGCCTTCTCCTTTACCTCATCCGAAATGTAGAGCGTCACCATACCGATGGCAGCAGCCAGTGCGCCGAGATCATCGGTGTAGCCAGCCAATGGCACGAGATCGGGAATGGCATCGGTGGGCAGGATGAAATACGCCAGCGCGCCGTAGATAACCGTTTTGGCCCAGACAGGTGTCTCTGGCCGCTGCGCTGCGTAGAACAGCCAGAGCGCTTTTTCGATCACTTCGCTGCCGGCTACCCTGGCGTATTTTTTCAGTTTGTCCCAGAAACGCGACTCGCTATACCCGGCAGGTATTTCGCCAGCATCATGATCATAGTCAGCCATATATACACCTGTGCGCCGTTGTCACTAGCGTCTAAGATAGCCCATCACCCCATCAGGAGACACCCCATGAAGCAACCACCACCACTCCCCGCTGCAGCGTTGAAAGCCGGCAAGGTGGCCGTTGGCCTGAGCTGGCTATTTGCGATGGCCGCCGTTATTTCGCCCATGCCGGATACACAAATGGCCAACATTGGCATGTTGCTGATAGCGGGGCTGGGCGTGACCCACCTGATTGAAATAATCATCTTCCGTGAATTCCTGGCAGCTGCCAAAGCCACCACCAACGATTACATCCAGGCATTTATCTTTGGCATGTTCCATACCGGCGGGCTGAAAATTTCCTGAGCGCCCTAAACGCGCTTGCACACCAGAAACACCTCGGCAATATCATCCGTCGGCATCAAACCCGATAACAACTGCAGGGGTTTCTGGAAGCGCACCGTAAATGGCAATACACGGTTGTACCACCACATCGCACGTTTGCGTCGATGTTTCAAAAACCACATGCCGATATCCACTAACCGTGATGACTTCGGTTTCATGCCAAACACGGCACTGTGCGTCACTGTAAATCCATGCCGCGCCAGAAACGCTACCAGCGCTGCCGGCTCATACCGGCGGCGGTGTCCGACAAAATCGTCAAACGGCGTCCACCATGCCGCATGCAACGGCGTAGACACCAGCAGCACTGCACCGTCTGCCGCCACGCGTGACAATTCCGCCATCGCGCCTTCGTCATCATCCACATGCTCGATAATGTCGAGCGCGCACAACAGATCAAAACTGTCATCTGCAAACGGCAACAGGCTGATCGATGCTGTATCCGTCATCCCGCCGCGCGCTTTCAGTTTATCCAGCGCAGGCGTGCTGATATCAACAAACTGCGTGCCATCTATCGGCAAACGTGGCCGTAAACCCGGTGCCACTTCCAGCCTGCGCGGATGCGCGGCGAGCAGTGACGATACCAGTGGCCACGTGTTGAACCGTTCCGGCTCTACCAACAGCGCATCACGCCACAAGTTGTTGTAGAACGCCCGATTGATGTCGAGCATGTCTGCATCTGTACGTTCAGCAGATGGACGATGAAGATCAGTCTGGTGAAAATTGCCGTGATGGGTCACCTGTGTGACTCCCTGTGAACAAGCCTTGAGTAAGGTAACATGCTATTCAACTCACGAGGCTCACCTGATGAAACGATTCTGCATACCACCACTGTCACTGGCTTTGATCGTTGTATCGCTGGCATTACAAGGTTGCCTTGGCAAACCAGACACTGTGCAACCTGTCACACCATTTGTGCTCGAGCAGTATCTCGGCAGGTGGTATGAAATTGCACGGCTGGACCATTCGTTTGAACGCGGGCTGGATCACGTCAATGCAGAGTACAGCCTGCGTGATGACGGCACGGTGCGCGTGCTGAATCGCGGCTACTCAGCCGACAAGAAAGAATGGAAAGAAGCAGAAGGCACGGCGCAGTTTGTGGGCAGCAGCAATGAAGGCTACCTGAAAGTGTCTTTCTTCGGGCCGTTTTATGGCTCGTATGTGGTGTTTGGCCTGGACCAGAAAAATTACCAGTACAGCTTTATCAGCGGGCCGGATACCAGCTACCTATGGTTGCTGGCCAGAACGCCCACGGTAGATGATACGGTGATTCAGCAATTCCTGCAGGCGGCAAAAAATGCAGGGTTCGATACCAGCAAGCTGATTATGGTTGACCAGAGTTTGCCTAGCGCGGCGCCTCTCCAGAATCCGGCGCAGTAACGGGAGCAACCGCCTGTTTGACTTTATCGAGCAGGCCATCCACTGATTTTTCCAACGACGGCTCATCAATATCCCGGATAGTGATCACCTTTTCCTGTTTACCCGTGCAGGGCTTGTCGATGAAACTGACATTGCCATTCTTGTCCACGCACTGGTAGATGGTTTTAACCGCTTCATCCACCTCGCCTGCCTCACCCGCATTCGGCTCTCCACTGGCATCTGTTGTTTCCGTCTGCGTGACGGTGGTTTTTTTGCTCACTGTCGGTTTGGGAATGGGCACCATATCCGGGCCAGACATCATGGACTGCAGCTCTTTCCATTCCTGCATCTGCTCTGGTGCGGCCTGTTTCAGGTAACGGTCGAATTGCGATTTGTATTCTTTAGTAAATGCATCCCCGCCTGTGAATGCTGCAGCCAGCAGTAACAGCAGGCCTATGGTCTGGGTCACGATGGCAGATCGGGATTCACTCCAGTATTTGAAAACAAAAACAAACTGCAGGGGCGGGAAAATAAAACAGAAAATGCCCCAGCCAATTCCCACACGAAACGTCGCCACCAGCAACATCAAACCGCCGATAACAACAAAGAGCAATCCGAGAAATAACAGCAGCGTTGTCATGTGTCCAGCTCCGCAGTATACAAACGCCAGGTGCGTTTGGTTTTCTTGGCAGCATACATCGCCATATCCGCCTGCTTGCACAGCTCACCCTGCGTGCAGCCCGCACGGTAGAACGCCACACCCAGACTGGCGCTCACCGAGACACTCGTGCCTTCCACACTGGTGGGTACTTCAACGGTTCTCAGGATTTTCTGCAACACGGGTTCAAGCCTCTCCGGATCAGCCGACACATCCTGCAAGATTACAGCAAATTCATCACCGCCCAACCTGGCCACAGTATCCACACCGCGCACCACCGCTTGCAGGCGCTCACCCAATGCCTGCAGCACCATATCACCGGCATGGTGGCCGAGTTTGTCATTCACCGGTTTGAAACCATCGAGATCAAAAAACACTAACGCCAGTTCCTGATGGTTACGTTCCACCGTACGCATAGCCAATTCCAGGCGATGGTAAAACTCCGGGCGATTTGGCAAACCGGTGAGCGCATCGTGCGTGGCATCCCAATGGAAACGGTTGCGCTCTTCCTGCAAGGCATACTGCAGTCGTCGCGTGAGCATCTCATAGAAAATCAGGCTGAACACCACCAGCGCCGTGGCCACCAATGGCACAAACAGCGCAATGCTCTGCCACACCAACTGGTTGGGTATCAATTGTACCGGCGTGTACAGGCCGTAGATTTCCATCAATGATGCGGGGATGAACAGGCACAACAACATCAGCGCGCACAGGATGCCCGCCTTCACACCCATCAACAGAAAACTGAACATCACGGGCAATACAATCAGGCTGGTCACTGGCGAAATGGTAAAACCGCCCGTCATCATCATGCCGGCATAACAGGAGAGCAAAATATTGGTGACGATCAACAGCCGCGCGACGTGATAATTCCGCAGATAAAACAGATAAAAAGCCGCCGCCGCATACAACGCTGCGCAGGGGTAAATCACCGCACGGGCGTACTGCAACTCAACCGGAACAGCCTTCGACAGGAAAAACTCGATGAACAGCAGCGATACCAGACAAAGGATCATGTTCACGAACAACACCATCAGCGTGATGGCAGCGCGCACACGCTCGTTGACGTTGCCGGCCATACCCGGCGGCATCCAGCGCTCCAGCATGGCTGGCACAGCAATGCTCCCGTCCCGCATCAGATCGTCACCCTGTCGCCATTCCCCACGCTAATCCTGCCAATACCCTACTGCCTTCCCGCCAGAAATATCAACCTAGAAACAGGGGCATTTAACCAGGAAGGCGGCTAGTGCAGCATTACACGATCAAATCGATCCCGCAGGACTTTAGCATCTCAAATGTCTTGTCGTAAAAAATCGGCGGGCGTGTTGGATCCTCATAACTTCCTGTGGGCACATAAATCACCATTCCCTGACGAGCCCTAGTGAGTAAAACGCGGTATGAGTTGGCTAAATACCGCCTCCTATCAGATGTATTTACACACTGCCATCGCGTGCCCTTAAACGCATTAAATGACCAACCGCTAAAGTTTCCGGCACCACTCTCATATCTAAAGTCTGCATCCCAACAAACCCCAACCCAATCAAGCTCTAGCCCTTGGATATCAAACTCTGTCGCAACATCTTCAAGATACTGACAGGAGCGCACATCCTGTTCTCCATTCAAAAACCATTCAGATGGAGTAATTTTAGCTTTTATGTTGATACCTTCGGGCTTTAACCGGTTAGCACCACTACTCGCTACAAGACCATACAGCTCGCTCCCCCGAGCATGATTTTTCAACCAAACACGTGCGGAATGCAGATTTCTCGTTAAAGCTATCGGATAAACATCTTTAATTTCTCTATATAACTCTCTCGCACAATCCTGTTCGTTATTAATAATGCAACCCACAAAAGCAGACAGCTTTTCCGCACGAAATGACCTTATTGATACCCCCAAGTGCAAACTGTGATTTGACTCAGAATTCAAACCCTCAAGATGCTTGGATAACTCCTCCCCCTGAGTGTATTCTTCGCCTGAAATATGATCCGAATAACACACTCGCCAATGACTAAAGCTACGACGCAGAGCGGAAAACCATTCTGGCAGACCAGCCTCACCCGTGTTAATTTCTTGCCCGCCACCAATCAAAGCAACAATGACACACCAATCCTCATGACGATCCATAACCTGAATTAAAAATTCCGGTTCCGACATGTCAAAACCCGATTGATCTCTTTTTTGCTGCATAAACTTTGCCGTATTATGCTTATCCCATGCACGCTGCGCCTCATCAAATACAACTACTTTTTCAATCGGCGCAGTATTGCTCTTCAGGCTATCATCGCGAAAATGATGAATATTCTGGATAAAGGCTTGAGATTTTCTTCTAGCAATCCCGATTGGCAACTCAGCACGTGAATGCTCATCACGGGCCAATGCCTCCTGCAAGACTTCTACTAATGGGCCATTACCAGATAAAAAAACTGCATGCTCATCATCGGCAGACCTCATACGGTTAGTAGTAACATTTAAGCCAGCCAAAGTCTTGCCCGCACCAGGAACGCCAGTCACAAAACAAATAGCCTTTTCACATTTAGCTTTAGCGCGATCAATCACAGCATTTATAGCTGCTGCTGTCTCCGAGAGGTTCTTAGCGCCAGCATCACTTCGAGAAATCTCTTCAACCTGATGCCCTTGATACAAAGCTTGAGCAGCTTGAATGATGGTAGGCGTTGGCTTATATGCGCTTTGTAACCAAGTCAAAAAATCAACTTTGTACGCATCATGAAAAATATTATGGCAACGTCTAATGGTCAGGCTTAAATCTTTCTTATTAACGCATAACAAACCAGCTAAACCATCATCACTAATAGTAAATACATTCTCGATAGATGGAGCTTCTGTAGCCAATAATATTGGCACAATACAAGCCTTATGACTCCCCTCATGAAAGTGCTTAAGATCTAGCGCATAATCCAGGACTTGTTCTTTATCGTGACGAAAAAAATCACTAGATCCGACTTTAAATTCAATAACAAAGACAAAGCCATTAGCTACGATTACAGCATCAGCTCGCTTACCCATGCGTGGTATGCCAAATTCGAAAAATATAGAATTGTTTGCCGATGAATATGGCTCCAGCTGACTCTTAAGAATCTCGACTTGCTGCATCCATGCATTAGTTTGCAGTCGGACTAAATTCTGACTGTGATTTTGTGAGAGCGTTCCAATTATTGACGCAGAATCTTCTTGAAGAAAATCAGCTATTGAAGCTTCGTAATACGCTCTCTGAATCATGTAGTCGCTACTTCTCAGCAAATTTATGCAGAGACTCTACATTGCACACCCATTTATCCCATTTTGGGATATTCCATAATGGGATATATCCTGGCACACGACATAATCAGCCAGAGTAGTCATGCCCAAGAAACTAACAAAAGAGAAGCTTATTTCTTTTCTAATTCAATTAAGGAAAGAAGCTGGACTGACTCAAGATCAAGTAGCCAAAATACTTGGGAAACCACAGTCTTTTGTTTCAAAATACGAAAGCGGAGAACGATCTCTGGATTTCATCGAAGTTATTGAAGTAATCGAAGCGCTGGGAAGCGATCCAATCACAGAGATAAGTAAGCTTATTGCTAACTAATTTTGGCGCAATAACTTGCGCATCCTCGAAAAAGCATTATTCCCAATACCTCGCCTTCTCCGCCACCACCCAGCGCACACCACCTCGCGGGTCTTCCACATCACCTGTGTAACGCGGAATGAGATGGATATGCAGGTGCGGAACGGTTTGGCCTGCGGCGGCACCATCGTTGATGCCGATGTTGTAACTGGCAGGTTGGTGTTCGCCATCGATAACGGCTTTGGCCTCATCCAGCAATGCAAGCAGGGCGAGTTTTTCTTCCTGCGTGGTATCAAAAAACGAACCGACGTGGCGCTTGGGGATGATGAGTGTATGACCGGGTGAAACAGGAAATGCATCACGGATGGCGAAGGCGTGTTCGTTCTGCGCGATGATGCGGTCGGTTGGAATCTGGCAGAACGGGCATTGCATGGACGCGTGTTCCCTTTGCGGTCTGCATCCTGCAGGTTTTTCCTTGCTTGTGGGGCTTTATATCACACCGAAGGCGCAGGAGGTGAGCCTGTAGGGCGCAGCAAGCGGCGCCCCTACGCTTGCTTATGCCTGGTTGTCCCGCGGGAGCCAGCGGCCGAGCAGCTCTGTGGGCAGTTGCTGTCG
>ERZ724527.94-NODE-94-length-40490-cov-5.909163_pt1 | contig 40490 bp, 37 predicted proteins | sample MGYA00376060_ERZ724527 | MGnify/ENA primary metagenome ERZ724527 (study PRJEB28724, sample SAMN07190886) | activated sludge metagenome | isolation source: activated sludge of sewage treatment plant in Hong Hong | place: USA: Christiansburg, Virginia | collected...
ATGGAACAGGATGGCTGCGACATGCGGCAGGTACCCTTGGAAGTGCTTGAGGAAACGGGTCGTGCCATGGTGGGCCGTGCCCGTTCCATCATGCTCGGCGAATCAGTGGTGAACGGACGCATCGAGCTCTATGATGGGGCGAAGCAGAGCTGGATGGTGATCGAGCCGCCGCGATGAACGAAGCCCTGCTCATCGGCCTGATCGCGCTGGTGGCCTTCGCCTATGCCCTGGTCGGTCACGGTGGTGCCAGCGGTTACATCGCTTTGCTCACACTATCGGGATTTTCCATTGCGGTCGTTCGACCTTCGGCCCTTGTACTTAACATCTGCGTTAGCGCGCTTGCCTTTCTGCAGTTCGCGCGGGCCGGTCATTTCCAATGGAAGCTGTTCTGGCCCTTCGCGGTGCTGGCGGTGCCTTGTGCGTGGCTTGGATCGCAGATCGACCTGGAACCGCTCATGTACCAGCGCATCCTTGCGCTGTGCCTGCTCGTGGCGGTAGCGCGGCTCTTCGGTGTCTTTGGTTCCGGCGAAGGCGAACGACGTGAAATGCCCGTGGCGTTGGCGATCGGCATTGGTGCGGTGCTTGGCCTGTTGTCCGGTGCCATCGGCATCGGTGGCGGCATCCTGCTGAGCCCGTTGCTGCTGCTCTTCCGCTGGGCCGACGCGAAGACCACGGCGGCCACTTCGGCGCTCTTCATCCTCGTCAACAGCCTGGCAGGCCTTGCGGGGCTGTGGTCCGCCGCCGTTGCGTTCGATCCACGCATGCTCACCTGGGTGGCGATGGCGCTGGTGGGCGGTCTTGCCGGCAGCTGGATCGGTGCGCGTCGTGTCCCCGAGCCGCGACTTCGACAGGTCTTGGGTGTGGTGCTCGTATTCGCTTCGGTCAAGCTCTTCTTCCCATGATCGGCGTGGAGGAAGCGAAGGCGCTCCTGATGAGCAAGGTGCAGCGCCTACCTGCTGAGGTAATGCCGCTGCGGTCAGGTGGCCACACGGCGAACGATGTTCTTGCACCGCATGATCATCCGCTCTTCGACTGCAGCGCGGTGGACGGTTATGCCTTCGCCTTCGATGCGGAGGTGAAGGCGTGGAGCGTGGTGGGCGAAGTGCCGGCGGGGAAGGTCTTCACCGGTGAACTGAAGCGCGGCGAGTGCATGCGGATCTTCACCGGCGCCATGGTGCCTGCGGGTGCCGATACCGTGGTGATGCAGGAGTTCGTGCAACGCCATGGTGATCGCATCACCCACACCGATGGGAAACTGAAGGCTGGCGGGAATGTGCGCAAGCGAGGCGAGCAGGTCCGTGCCGGTGATCGGCTCTTGGGGGCCGGTTCGCGGTTGGATGCATCGGCCATCGGCCTGCTCGCTTCCTGCGGTATCCGCAACGTTCATGGCCATCGCCGCCCGCGCGTGGCGGTGATCGTCACAGGTGACGAGTTCAGTGCGGAAGCGACCCCCGCGCCGGGCCGGATCTTCAGCAGCAACGATGTGATGCTGTTGGCGGCCTTGGCCGAGCACGGCATCGATGCCCAGCTGTTGCACGCCACGGATGATGCGGATGCATTGCGTGTGGCCTTTGAGAAGGCTGCTGCGACCGCCGACCTCGTGATGACCACCGGCGGTGCCTCCGTCGGCGACCACGACCTGATCAAGCCGGTGCTCGAACGCATGGGGGCCGCCATCCACTTCCACGGTGTCGCACAGAAGCCTGGCAAGCCCATGCTCTTCGCCACGTTGCGCGAAAGGCCCGTCATTGCCCTGCCCGGCAACCCGCGCGCGGTGATGATCCTGTTCTGGGAATACGTGCTGCCCTTCCTCCGCGCCATGCAGGGGGCGCGTGATCCCTGGCTCCGGACCGAACACCTGCCCATCACGCACGTTGTCACGCTGAAGGGTGACAGAGCCGAGTTCCGCGCCGCACAGGTGAAGGATGGCCGCGTGACCTTGCTGGCCGACGAAGGCTCGCACATGCTGCGCAGCTTGGTGGATGCCGATGCGCTGGCCTACTTTCCCGCCACCATGCGAACATTGAACGTGAACGAACCGGTGGAGATCCACCACATTCCCCGATGAGCCGCTTTGCCTGGACCGGAGTGGTGCTTGCCGGCGGCAAGAGCACCCGCATGGGCCGCGACAAGGCTTTAGTGGAGGTGGACGGCAAGCCCATGATCCAGCACGCCATCGATGTGCTGCTGCCCCAGGTGAAGGAGCTTATCGTGATCGGCGACCCGCGCAAGTACCGCCGCTTCCACGACGACATCATCCCGGACGAGCTCGAGGGGCTGGGTCCGCTGGGCGGCATCGTTACCGCCATGGGCCATGCCCGGTACGACCACCTGCTCGTCCTCGCCTGCGATGTGCCGGAGGTGAACGCGAAGCTGCTGGAGAAGATCAAGTTCCACTTTCCGATGGACGGTGACGCGCTCGTGCCCCGGCATCAGGACTTCGTGGAGCCCTTGGTGGCGGGTTACGACCGGCGCTGCGCCGAGCCCTTCACCGAGCTGCTGTCGAAGGGCGTGCTCCGGATGACCGAGGCGCTCGCCGCGGTGCGCACCCATTACCTCGACGTCGTGCCCGGCCAGGACGGATGGCCCGAGGACCTGTTCCGCAACGTCAACGGTCCTGACGATCTCTGATCGGGGAGACCACAAAGCCACAGAGACACGGGGTTCACAGAGCGGGGGTCTGGCCGGGAAACCTTGTGGCCTCAGTGTCTCTGTGCCCCTGTGGTATGCGCACTCCCTCCCCGCCTAGCTTTGCCTCCATGGAAGTGCTCCTGTTCGGGATGATCGCAGAGAAGGCCGGTGCCGACCGCATCCAGGTCGATGTGTCCACGCTCGATCAGCTCCGCGCCCAGTTGACCTCACGCGTGGAGGGCCTGGATCGCATGAGCTATGCCATCGCCGTGGACCGTCGCCTCGTGCAGAACGACATGCCCTTCATCGGCACGGAAGAGATCGCCGTGCTACCACCTTTCGCCGGAGGATGAGGACCAACCACGGATGGACACTGATGAACACGGATGGTGCTTGTCGTGAGCGCCATCAAGGAGTGATCCCTATCTGTGTCCATCTGTGTCCATCTGTGGTTCAAAACCGAGGATGATGAGCGAAGCGAAACCTCACCGCAAACGCGACATCTTCGTGGAACGTGCGATCCAGCCATCTTTCATTTCGGACAGCATTTCCAAGCACGCCACGCGCTACGACATCGGTGCGCACGAGATCTTCCTGGGCCAGGTGCGTGCGGATGTCATCGATGGACGAAGCGTCGCAGCCATCGAGTACACCGCCTACGCCGACATGGCCAACGAACAGATCACCGCGATCCGCGAGGAGGCCTTCGCGCGCTGGCCGCAGATGACCTGCCTGCACGTGCACCACAGCCTGGGCGTGATCAAGGCGGGTGAGCTGTGCTTCTTCGTGTTCGCCAGCGCTTCGCATCGCCAGCAGGCCCGTGAAGCGGTGGCATACGTCACCGATGAGGTGAAGAAACGCCTGCCGATCTTCGGGAAGGAGATCTTCGTGGAGGGAGGGCACGTGTGGAAAGCGAACCTGTAGAAGCGGACCTCATTCATGAACCAACTGGAACTACTTCGGTCAATCGGGCTTCACGACTCGCCTATCGATGGGATGAGGTTTGATTTTGGTGACGGAACGGAGAGTTCATTCATCATCGACTTCGTGACATTCGATGAAAGCAAGAGGGACTACTTGCAATGGACACTTCAACTCGTTAACCTTATCAGCTTCTGTTCCACACCGATCGAGATCGCTTCGGACTCGGATCTGGACTTCTTTTCCTTCGATATTGCCTTGGATGGCACCTTCAAGGGAGACATGTTGCTTAGGACAGGGTTCGCCAAGCCTTTGATCACGATCAACTTTGAATGTCGATCCTTCATTCTTTCTGATCGACAGTAAGCGACGGATCTGCTCTCTCGCCTTGTGTACCTATTGTATCGTCCCATGATCGACATCACCCATAAGCCCACCACCCTCCGCGAAGCGACGGCAGAGGCCACAGTGTCCGTCAGCCTGGCCGGCACCATCGCGGCGGTGAAGGAGAAGCGCGTGCCCAAAGGCGATGTGCTCGAGGCGGCACGCATCGCCGGACTCTTCGGCATCAAGCGCACGGCGGACATGATCCCCGACTGCCACCCGCTGCCGATCGAACATGCTGAGGTCGCCTTCGAGGTGCAGGACATGGCCATCGTGGTGAAGGTGATGGTCCGCACCATCTACCGCACCGGCGTGGAGGTGGAGGCGATGCATGGTGCCAGCGTGGCCGCGCTCACGCTCTACGACATGCTCAAGCCGATCGACAAGGGCATCACCATTGACCGCATCCGGCTGGTGGAGAAGAAGGGTGGCAAGAGTGATTGGAAGGACGCGTTCGACAAGGCGCCACGCGCCGGCGTGCTGGTGATCAGCGACGGTGTGGCCAGCGGCAAGAAGGAGGACAAGGCCGGTGCGGCCATCATGGAACGGCTGAAGAAGCTGGGCGTAGTGGTCGATGTCCATGCCGTGGTGGCTGACGAACCCGAGGAGATCGCGACCATCGTGAAGGCCTGGGCCGCCGAGGGCCTCGACCTCATCCTCACCACCGGAGGCACGGGCCTATCACCTCGCGACCGCACGCCCGAGGCCATCGCGCCCGTATTAGATCGCGAGGTGCCCGGCATCATGGAGGCCGCCCGCGGCTACGGCCAGGAGCGCATGCCGCTCGCCATCATGTCCCGTGGCATCGCCGGCATGATCGGCCGTACGCTGGTGATCACGCTGCCCGGTTCCACGCGCGGCGCGCAGGAAACGATGGACGCGCTCTTCCCTTTTGTCCTCCATGTGGTTAAGGTCCAAGAACACGCGTACAGGCATGGGATGTGAACGGAGCTGTCAGAATGTCGAATGCCCTTCGTGCGACATGGTGAAGGTGCAGGAGCATGCGTTCAGGCATGGACAGTGATCGCTACCGACCCACTTTAGGGCGGATACTTCTGCGAGCGGGGGTCATTGTATCCATGCTTCTATTCTGCCGCTGGTTGCTTCGACCGAGGGAAGTGCCATCCTGGTCGCAAATGCGAACGTACGCGCATTTCGTTGACTCGGTCAGTTTGAAAGGCAGGCTCACCGGTGTCTATATGGGAAGAGGAATGAAGATCAGGGTTGACAACGGACCGAGCATGGACATGCCGGAATTGATACCCCTGGACAGCGTACCGGTATTCCACTTCGAGACCGGATCGAACATCGGCGACTCCATTGTCAAGGAAGCCGGAAGCGATCGCATGCAGATCCGGACGAGCGTAGGAAAGTGGAGCACTTGGAAAGCTGTTCCCTGATACCGGGGCGTTCGGCTGGAGATCCTTCAACCGCCTGCCGCGCGGATCACGGTACTTTCGCCGACCCTAACAAGCCCCTTCGCGGGCGCTCAATGACAGTTCGAGGATGGTGAACGGCAAGGCGGCGGTAGTGGAGGAGTTCGCGCTCCACCGCGTGGGTCCGGAAGGCACGGAAAGCGTGTTCAGCGATTACACGGCGGTGCTGAAGGGCGACGAGGAGCAGGACTTCCTGCGCAAGCTCTTCCTGAAGCCCTTCGCCAGCATGGCCGAGACCTCGGAGTTCACGCACCCGGTGAGCCTGGAGTACAACGTGCTGCACGGCCTCTGCGCGGACATCGAGGCGGGCAAGGACCTGGTCGGTTGTTCCCGCGCCATCGCCAAGCACCTGCTGGATGTATCGCGCCACCACACCATCAAGGCCGGTGACCTCTTCGTGGCCCGCTTCAGTGGGGTGGAGCTCGGTGGCGCACCGTACCAGGCCGTCGGCATGTACAAGTACGACGACAAGGAAGTGTTCATCGAAAGCCGTGTGGCGGACGGCACCATCGGCATGCAACTGTGTCGCGGTCTCGGAAGCAGCAAGCCCAACAAGGCCTGCCTCGTGGTGTTCACCCTGGGCGGCTACACTGTCTTCGTGATCGACGACAACGCGAACACGGAGTACTGGCAGAAGGACTTCGTGGGCCACAAGCCGAAACAGGACCACGTGAACAGCACCAACAGCGTGCTGGAGCTCACGCGCTCGTTCATCACCGAACAGCTGCCCCAGGACATGTCCATAGCGCGTGCGGACCAGATCGATCTGCTCAACCGTTCGGTGCAGTACTTCAAGGAGAACCAGGAGTTCAACCGGACCAGCTTCGCCAAGGAGGTCTTTCAGGAGGAAGAGGTGATCGAGTCGTTCCAACGTTTCGGTCAGCAGTACAAGAACGATCGCGACGTCCAGTTCAACGACATCTTCGAGATCTCCGCACACGCCGTGAAGAAGCAGGCGCGCGTGTTCAAGAGCGTCCTCAAGCTCGATAAGAACTTCCACATCTACATCCACGGCGACCGCGACAAGATCGAGCACGGGGTGGATGAGAAGGGAAGGAAGTTCTACAAGATCTATTACGAGCAGGAGAGCTGAGCTCGGTTCAACGCAAAGGCGCTACAGGCGCAACGACTGCCCAAGGCCAGTGCTATTCGCGTCTCTTTCGAAGCATCGTCGCGGTTGACGCTACCCCCAATGCTCAACATCGGCCATTCCGCGACCGGCATGTGTTCTGGTACATAGCGCGTTTGCCGGTTCTTGCTGAGCTTTGGTCTTTCCTTCGAATGGCCAGCCAGCGTGTCCTTACCGTACTCGTAACGCTCTTTGCGATCACCCTCCACGCACAGGTCGTTCAGCCGGACCTGCGGGTGCTCACCACACGTGATGGGTTGTCGCATGGGCAGGTTCTCTGCATGGCGAAGGACCAACGCGAACGGCTTTGGGTGGGAACGCGATCAGGCTTGAACCGCTTCGATGGCCGTCACTTCAAGGTCTATCGGCATGATCCCGACAACGACCGTTCGATCGCTTGTGACGCCATACGCTCGATGGCCATCGACAGTAGCGGACTGCTCTATGTCGCTACTGAGGCCGCCTACCTCACGATCCTGGACACGCGAGCGGATACGCTTGTCAACGTTCCGCTTCCTCCTGATCATCGCACGTCCCAGGATGAGCACCATGTCCATTCCATCATCAAGGATGGCAAAGGCCGCATCTGGTTCACGCACGGGACCGATGGGCTCAGCTGGCTGGATGCCGATCGCCACATCGTGCATGCAACACGGCTTCCGATCCCTGAGGGAACACCGGAAGGACGGCGCGGCACGGGCCGCATCTTCATCGATGGGGCGGGTACGTTCTGGATCGCCATGTACAAGGGGCTGGTGCGTTTCGATCCCGCAACAGGTGTAGTGAACCTCGTCCGGCTGCACCCGCTGGATGGTCAGCCCGCAGCGCACTGCACCTACCAGACCGGTGGCTTTGTTGATGAGGACAGCACCCTGCTTCTTGGCACCTTCGGCGAGGGTATCTACCGCATGCGCAAGCAGGACGGTGGTGTCGTCCGTCTGTGGCCGAGCGCTGCGTTCAAGCCGACCTATGTGGATCACATGGTGGGCGACCTGCTTCGCATGGAGGACGGCAAGGTGTTGGTGGCCACCATCGACCAAGGTATTCTGCGCCTGGACCCGGTCACGGGCAAGGTGGAGCACTTCGATCGCTCATTGGAACCCGATCGCTGCCGCGATGTAAGGGACCTTTTCCCCGCAGCGTGGTGCTTCCACCGCGATGGACCGGATGTGTGGGTCGGTAGCTCTTCCGGCGGACTTGCCCTGTGGTCCGCGCGCAAGAACCGCCACCGAGGTTTCGCACTGCCGGTCGCCGATGCAGGCGTTCGGAACGAGTTCGTGCTGAGCCTTACACGCGATGCCATGACGGGCCGCTGGCTGGCGCTCACCAATGAGCGCGGACTATTCGTTTACGAGAGCGACGGTAGCTACGTCGGTCATATCGGAATGCCGGTCGGCAAGGGTCGTTACCGGGCCCAGCATGTGACCACTACCGGCGATGGAAAGGCCTGGATCGCCACCGATAGGCACCTGTTGCTCGCCGACGTCCGTGAACTGCGGTTGCTTCCGTTGCCCTTTGTTGGGGACGGAAGCGCCTGCAGTGGTTGGCTATGGTGGACCGTGCCTGATCATCGGGGAGGCTTGTGGTGTTTTGCAAGCGATGGTCGCTTGGCCCACTTGGACCTGCACACAGGAGCATGCGATCCATTGACGGAGCGCTTCCCTAAGGTGAGCCCTTGGTTGAAAGGCCCCATCCTGCATGCGGAGGTGGATGGCAATGATCGATTGTGGCTGGCGTTGCGTGATACCTTCTCCATCGTGGTGCTCCCGGAAGGGAACGTGGTCCAAGTCCGTGGGACGCAAAAGGACCTCCGCCTGAACCGGTTCGCAGAGACCGCCAATGGCACCATGCTCGCGGCCAGCCAGGACCATGGTGTGGTCGCCATCTCCATTGACCCCACTGACGTGGTCACGTGTTCAGCTGTCGCCGGGTCGCGGAAAGGGGAGGCCACGGACGTGCTGGCCTTCGGCGATGGTTCGTTCTGGTTCGAGGATCGCATGGGCCTTGTACATGTGGAAGCGGGTGGTGCTAATGTGGTTTCGATCTCCGCCGCCGATGGAATTCCCGGTGTGGACTGGCACTTGGAACACTCGTCCGTGCCGCTGGTAGGGCCCTGCTTGGCGGGGACGTGGGAGGGTTTCCTTCTCTTGGACCCTGAGGTCCTGCAGGCTGCCATCTGGTCGCCGTCCGTTCAAGTACCGCAGTTCCTTGCTGGCGACAGCTTGGTAGCGCGTGACGCGGATGCGGCCCAGGTCCTGTATCGCGTGCTACATGATCGTGATCGCGTGGTGTTCGAACTGCGCACGACGAATTTGCTCGACCCGCAACGCGACCTGTTGGCTTACCGACTGATCGGGCTGGACACCTCTTGGAGCGAACTGAGCTTACAGGAGCGCATCACCTTCTCGAACCTTGCTCCCGGCCATTATCAGCTGGAGGTGCACGCGAGGACCAACGGCGGACCCTGGGGAGCTGTCACGCGTATCCCCTTCATCATCCTCCCACCGTTCTGGGCCACCTGGTGGTTCCGCATCGCCTTCGTGCTGGTGGTTTCCTTATTAGCATGGCTCGTGTTCCGCGCGGTGCTGAAGGGTCGCTTGCGACGTCAGCGCGTACTGATGGAACGTGAACATGCGGTGCTGGAGGAACGCATACGGATCGCGCACGACCTGCATGATGATCTTGGCAGCGGGCTTGCCACCATCGGGATGGAGAGCGACCTAGCGGTACTGGAAGCGAACGATCCGCTGGCACGGGAAGCGCTGCGTCGGGTGAGCCAGGAGGCGCGCAACGTCGGTGATGACATGCGGCGCATTGTCTGGGCGCTCGGCTCGGGGCAGGAGTCGCTCGGCGACCTGGTGGCCTATGTCCGTGCGTTCGCCGGTGAACTGCTGGATCATGCGGGCATCGTCTTCGAGCTGCAGTTGAGCGTGCACGAGCCGGATCTGTGGCTAAGTGCCGACCAGCGCCGCCATCTATTGCTGTTCACGAAGGAAGTGCTGACCAACGTGGTGCGCCATGCCGAGGCCGAACAGGTGCTCATGCGGATCGCGCAGAAAGATGGTCGATTGGAATGGTCCATCCAGGATGATGGCCGCGGGTTCGAAGCCGACGCGCGGAGTGGTGAGGGTACCGGATCCACCAGCATGCGCGCGCGGGCAAAGGCACTTGGTGGTCTCCTTGACGTGCGAAGTGCGCCGGGCAAGGGCACGGCGGTGGTGTTGAACCTTCCCTTGGTCCCGACGGTCTAGTACTGCATTGCGCACGGTCGGCCAGGGCTATTTTTGGGCATGGTCGCACCCTTGCGCATCGGTACCGTGGAAGACCTCCCGGAGGTGCGTCGGTTCCTGGAGAAGGTGATCGGTAGCGCGGTCGACATGGAGCTCGTGGCGCAGTATCGCAGCGCCGAGGAGGCCTTTCCAGCGATCACGGAGCAGCGCCTGGACGTGGTGATCAGCGACATCGGTCTGCCCGGAACGAACGGCATCGAACTGCTGCGCAAGCTTCGACCGTTCATGCCTGGCGCACAGTTCATGGTCTTCACTGTTCACGACGATGATCTGCGCGTGTTCGAGGCGCTCCGGGCGGGCGCCAATGGTTACATGCTGAAAAGCAGTACGCCGATCGCAATGCTTGAAGCCGTGCGCGAATTGATGCAGGGCGGGGCTCCCATGAGCGCCAGCGTGGCACGGAGACTGGTCGATCACCTGCGACCGTCCACACCGCCCACGGCATCCGAGCACAATGCGTTGACACCGCGCGAGCACACTGTGCTGGACATGCTGGCGCAAGGCATGCTGTACAAAGAGATCGCACAGCGGGAGGGTCTTTCCATCAGTACGGTGAAGGCACATATCCACAGCATCTACAAGAAGCTGCACGTGGGTAACAGGGAGGAAGCGCTGGAGCGGTACCGCTCGCGTTGAGCCCAGTGTTCTAGTACACGACCGTCCTGTGCATGGACCTTGTCATTTTCGGGCAAGCACCATCGCACATTCCGGACCCATGAGCCATCCCATGAAATACCTGCTGAGCGCGCTCTGTAGTTGCCTCTTGACCAGTGCGACCGAGGCCAACAATATCCAAGTGGCCAATGTGAGCATATCGGCCAACCCGGACACAACGGCGCAGATCCAGTTCGACCTTAGCTGGGAGAACAGCTGGAAGGGTGGGCCTACGGGCAATTGGGATGCTGCGTGGGTCTTCGTGAAGATCCGCTCTGCGACCACGGGTCTCTGGTCGCACGCCTACCTGCTTGGAAGCGGGGACGTGGCACCACCGGATGCACAGGTCGACCCGTCTTTTCTTACCCTCTTGATGCCCTTGCCACCTGCTCCGATATGGTACGCTGGTGCTTTCGTCCATCGCGTGGCCGATGGTTCAGGAAACGTCGCCTATCCGAATATCGAACTGCGGTGGGACAATGGTAACCAGGGGATCAGCCTGGGAGATGTCGCTGAGGTCCGCGTGTTCGCGATCGAGATGGTGTATGTCAACAGCGGAGCGTTCGCAGCTGGGGGCATTGGTACCGAGGGTGGCTTCACGTTGACCACCATCAACACAAATTTGGCCGATGCGCCCCCTGCCGGCTTCGGCAGCCTGGGCGGGCAGGCCGGTGGCCAGGCCACCGGAACGAGTGCGCCGTACACCTATTGGCCCAATGGTTTCGACGCGTTCTATTGCATGAAGTATGAAGTGAGCCAGCAGGGTTTCGTGGACATGTTGAACACGCTCACCTTTGAACAGCAGTACCTGCCCGGTGAGCCAGCGGGAACGTCGGTGTTCGCCAATACCTCGGGTTGGCGAAATGGCATGGTGGTCCTGCAGCCCGGTGCTGCCGGCGTTTCTCCAGCCACTTATGCCTGCGACCTGAACGGAAACGGGATCGGTGGCGAGGCTGACGACGGAATGGACCTGCCCTGTGTGGGCCTACCATTCGACCACCTGGCGGCCTACCTTGATTGGGCAGCGCTTCGCCCCATGACCGAACTGGAGTTCGAGAAGGTTTGCCGTGGTCCTATGCCCGCCTTGGCGAACGAGTACCCTTGGGGTTCCGCGATGGTCACGAACGCCGGATACGGTCTCGCGAACAAGGCAACGGCCAACGAAGGGATCTTAGCGGGCTATTCCACGCTTCAAGGCAACGCTGCATGGAGCGCGACCACGGATACGATCAGCTTCCCCCTGCGCGTGGGGATATTCGCCGCCAACCCCGCCTTGAACGGTCGAGCGGCTGCAGGGGCCAGCTATTATGGTGCCATGGAGCTCGCGGGCAATGTTGCCGAGTACTGCGTTTCCTTGTCCGATCCCGTTGGCGCGTCCTTTACTGGAGTGCATGGCGATGGTCGGCTTGACCCTTTCGGCTACAGCGATGAGAGCGGTTGGCCGTTCGGCTTCCTTTCCTCGGCCTATGTGTCGAGAGGTGGTCATGGCGGTTCAACGGTGGAGGATCTGCGCGTTGCCGCTCGCAACCTGGCCATTCTCACGTTCGAACCCATGGGTGGACGCGGTGCGCGGACGCCCTAAGGACCACAAAAGACAACAGGTCGCGTCATGGTCCTCCGCATCGCATCGCTTCTCACTGTCATCGGAATGTGCGGAGCCCTCGCTGCCCAAGTGCAGGGTGGCACTGGTCGTGGGGATGCGTCGAGAGGCAGCCCGATCATCACCACGTTCGCCGATGCGTATCGAGGAGGACAAGGGCGGGGTGACGCTCAAGGCCTCATGCTCATAGCCCAGGTTCCTGCAATGGCCTATCGAGGCGGTATCGGCAGGGGCGATGGACGGAGCGCCTTCGAGCCGATGATGGTGACAGCGAGCGTATATCGCGGAGGCCAGGGGCGCGGAGATCAAAGTGGTGTCGTTCTACCACCGCAGGACCTCATGCTCTATGTCAGGGCCTTGCTCGAAGGGCCCTATGATGGCTTCTTCGGCATGCACGACAGCCTTCGTGCGAAGGGGCTGATCCCTACCATCGAGCCTTACACTGCGCTGGGATTCACTCACGCGGGAGGAGGTGGTGGCGAGACCGTTGCACAGGTCGTGCTCGACTGGCTGCCCAATGGCAACGTGGTGGATTGGATGCTGTTGGAGCTGCGGTCGCCGACCGACCCCACGCAATTGTTGGCCACGCGATGCGCCCTGATCCTCCAGAACGGCCTCGTCGTGGATACAAGCGGCTTCACCGCAGTGACCTTTCATGCGTTGCCCGTAGGGAACTACCACGTTGCCCTCAGACACCGCAATCACCTCGGTACGATGACCATGATGCCGGTGAGCCTTGGCGGGACGACAGCTTTCGTGGATCTGGTTCAGCCTTACACGATGACCTACGGTATGGATGCACGCAAGTACATGTTCCCGAACATGCTGCTCTGGGCCGGCGATGTGACCCACGATGGCACGATCAAGTACACTGGCGCTGGCAACGATCGCGATCCGATCCTCTCGGCCATCGGAGGCTCCGTGCCTACTGCCACCACCAACGGCTACTTGCAGGAGGATGTGAACATGGATGGCCAGGCCAAATACACGGGTGCGGCGAACGATAGGGACATCATCCTACAGAACATCGGTGGGTCGGTGCCCACGGCGATACGCACACAGCAATTGCCTTGATCACCCCCCAATGCTCACCATCGGCCGCTCGCTCAGGTCGTGCAACACCTCTTCCTGGCTCTCCGGCTTGAAGGGCGGCAATCCACCGAGCATGGCATGCTTCGCGAGCACGTTCGCTTCAATGAGCGTTGCGATGTCCTCGCCCCGGCGTAGTGCGGAAAGCAGGTCGGTCTCCGTGCGTGCGAAGAGGCAGTTGCGCATCTTGCCTTCGGCGGTAAGGCGCAGGCGGTCGCAGCTTCCGCAAAAGGGCTCGGTCACCGTGCTGATCACGGCGAAGGTGCCGGGCCAGTCGCCTACACGATAGGCCTTAGCCGTGCTGTGCGGATCGTCGTTCAGCTTCTCGAACGAATGCACGCTGCCGATGTGGCCGAGCATCTCGCTGAAGGTGTACACGCGCTCGCGCCCCCACCCGTTCCCCGCGAAGGGCATGAACTCGATGAAGCGCACGTGCACATCATGGTCGCGCGTCAGCTCCACGAAGCGCAGGAGCTCGTCGTCGTTCACACCGCGCATCACCACCATGTTCACCTTCACCCGCAGCCCACGCGCCAGGGCCAGCAGGATGTTCGCGTGCACCTTGTCGAAGCCATCGCGCCGTGTGATGGTCTTGAACCGTTGCGCATCGAAGGTATCGAGGCTGATGTTGATGCTCTTCAGGCCGGCGGCGATCAAGCCGTCCAGGTGCTTGTCCAGCGTCATGGCGTTGGTGGTGAGCCCGAGCGATACGCCGAGCTGCGCCATGTCGCGCACAATGTCCACGGCATCGGGTCGCACGAGCGGTTCTCCACCGGTGAGCCGGATCTTGGTGATGCCGTAGCGCTCCACGAAGAGCTTCGCGATGGTGGCGATCTCCTCCCGCGTCATCAGCTCCTCGCGCTTCAGGAAGTGCTGATCCTCCGGCATGCAATAGGTGCAGCGCAGGTCGCACTTGTCCACGATGCTGATCCGCAAGCTGCGGTGAACGCGGTGGTGACTGTCGGTGAGCGGTTGGGACACGCCCGCAAGTTACCTTGAGCGCAACACCTTGACGGAGAACTCATCATGGCAAAGAAGGAATTGGTTCGTTGCAGCTGGTGTCTAAAGGACGAGATCTACAAGCGCTACCATGATGAGGTCTGGGGCGTACCCGAGCACGATGACCGCAGGCTCTTCGCGAAGCTGATCCTTGATGGGGCGCAGGCCGGTCTCAGCTGGTACACCATCCTCATCCGCACCGAGAGCTACGCGAAGGCCTACCACAACTGGGACCCGAAGAAGATCGCCAAGTACGGTGAGAAGGACATCGAACGGCTGATGAACGATGCGGGTATCATCCGCAATCGCTCGAAGATCATGGCCTCCATCGGGAATGCGCAGGCGTACCTCAAGATCATGGAGGACGGACCGGGATCCTTCGATCGCTTCCTGTGGAAGCACGTTGGTGGCAAGACCATCGTGAACAAGGGGAAGGGCGTTCCAGTGTCCTCGCCGGAGAGCGATGCCATGAGCAAGGACCTGAAGAAAAACGGCTTCAAGTTCGTGGGCACCACCATCGTCTATGCCTTCATGCAGGCCTGCGGCATGGTGGATGATCACAGCGTGACCTGCTGGCGGCGGACGGGCTAGGCGATACCTTTCGGCATGCGCACCCCTGTGGCCCCCATCGCCATCACCCGGGTGGAGAACGGGACCTCCGTCTCCGCCGAGGACCTGCTGGTGACCGAGGAACCCCTGGAGATCCGCCTAGGCTACGGACCGGAGCACGACCGCACCGAGATCCGCCTGAGCGTGACCATGCGCACGCCGGGGAACGATGAAGAGCTTACGCGAGGTTTCCTCTTCACCGAAGGCCTGATCACCGATCCCGCCCAGCTGTTGCGCGTGGCCTATTGCGAGAACGTGAAGGAGGAGGAACGTGGCAACGTCGTGCGCGCGGAGCTGCATCCCTCTGTGGATGTGGACCCCGCCAAGTGGCAACGCAACTTCTACACCACCAGCAGCTGCGGCGTGTGCGGCAAGAGCAGCATCGAGGCCGTGCAGGTGAACTGCCCCACGCCGCTGCCCAAGGCCCCGGAGCTTTCCCCCGCCCTCATCACCTCGCTGCCCGACCGCATGCGCGCTGCGCAGACCGTCTTCAAGCACACCGGCGGCATCCACGCGGCGGCGCTGTTCAACGCCCAGGGCGAACTGCTGCTGCTACGCGAGGACGTTGGTCGCCACAACGCCGTGGACAAGGTGATCGGCGCCGCGCAACTGGCCAAATTGCCGCTCGCCGCTTGTGTGCTCCTCGTCAGCGGCCGGGCCGGCTTCGAGCTCGTGCAGAAATGCGTTGTGGCAGGGATCCCCGCCATGGCGGCGGTGGGCGCGCCTTCTTCATTGTCCGTGCAACTGGCCCGTGCCAGCGGCCTGCTGCTCATTGGTTTCCTGAGGAACGAGCGTTTCAATATCTATGCGCAACGCGCCGATACGAACCCATGAGCACTGATCCGCAGGACCGCATTCTCGAGCTGCTCCACGAGCGCATCACGGTGACGCCATACGATGGGCGCTGGCCAACGATGTACGCGGAGGAGGAGGCCTTTTTACGCAACGCGCTTCCCAAGGACCTGGTGATCCGCGTCGATCACATCGGTAGTACGGCCGTCGAGGGATGTTCCGCCAAGCCCATCGTCGACATCCAGGTGGAAGTGAAGAGCCTGGAGCGTGTGCGCACCGAGGTGGTGCCAGCCATGGAAAGGCACGGCTACGAATTCATCTGGCGGGCGAGCATCGGCGAGCATTCCCCCTTCTACGCGTGGTTCATCCGGCGCGATGAGGCGGGTACGCGAACGCATCACATCCACATGGTGGAGCCCGATATGGCCAGCGAGGACCGCATCCTGTTCCGCGATCACCTGCGTCGCCACCCCGAAGAGGTGTTGCGCTACGAGAAGTTGAAGCATGCCCTGTCCGAGGCCTACCCGAACGACCGTGAGTCCTACACCAAGGGCAAGACCGATTTCATCCTGTCCGTCGTGAAACACGTGCGCGAACAACGATCATGAAGCACCTGATCCTTACCCTCGTCCTCTGCGGTCTTGACGTTGGTCTTTCCGCACAACGCACCTTCGATGTCACGATCGCGGACAGCACTTACCACATGAAGAAGTACTGGTTCGTGCTGTACACCAAGGGCGATGCTGCGCCCCTCGACAGTGCCACCAGTGCGACCACCCTTCAAGCGCACCTGAACCACCAAAGCGAACAGAGCGACCGAGGGCTCATCGTCATGGCCGGTCCCTTCGGCGACAAGGGTGATTGGCGCGGATTGCTTCTCTATGACTGCGACACCAAGGAGGAAGTGGAAGGCTACCTCATGGCCGACCCCTTCGTTAGGGCAGGGCAGTTGAAGTACGAGATCCACCCCTGGTATGGCTCGGTGGGGACACGGTTGCCTTAGGGCCGATCCAGCAACCTGATGGTCGGCTGAGCTAGTAGGTGATGCTGGATGACCGGTGACCCGGTCGTAGGCACCGTTGCTCGCGGAGCCATGAGCCTACGGAGTTCCTTGCAGTAGGTTCGAAGAACAAGAACCATCGAACATGGACCTACGGATACACCTCATCGGGCTTCAGTTCCTTGTTGCCACCGCCACCTTCGCCCAGAGCTATGGCGAACTGGATGTCAACAACGTGCGCGCGCGGTTCTATTCCGATGGCATGATCGGCATGGACCTTGGATCCGGTACGGCCCGGTTCGAGGTCCCGGACGGTTCGGGGATCCATCCTTTGTTCGTGGCCAACCTGTGGATGGGTGGGTATGACAGTGGAAATCAACTCCACATGGCCGCTGTGCGCTACAACCAGAACGGCGAGGACTTCTGGCCGGGACCCTTGACCAATACGGGTGGGGCCAGCATCACACCGGCAATGTCAGCGCAATGGGATCAGGTCTGGCAGGTGAACACGGCGGATGTTGTGCTGTACCAAGCATACTATGATTGCCTGGCCGATCCCAACTGCGATGAGAGCGTTCAGTTCCCTGGTTACCAAATGCCGGCCTACTTCAACGATTGGCCAGTGTTCGGTGACGTGTCCGCAGGACAGGACCAGTACCTCGCGTCTTTCCTTGACTATAACGGTGACGGGGATTACGACGCGACCGATGGGGATATGCCTTGCGGACCAGGGGACGGTTCGCTCTATTTCATCTTCAATGACAAGCTGGATGTGCATACGGAGAGTGGGGGCCTGCCGATCGGGGTGGAGGTGCAGGCCCGGCCGTTCGCCTTCAACGGACCGAACGAGGCGCTGAACAACACCATCTTCGTCGAGTACCGCATCATCAACCGCAGTACCCTCACGCTCAACGATGTGCACGTCGGCCTCTTCACCGACTTCGACCTCGGTGGGCCCTTGGACGATCACATCGGGTGTGACGTGGGCCGAAGCCTTTGGTACGTGTACAATGCCGATACTCTGGATGAAGGAACTACCGGCATCCTCGGCTATGGCGCACAGCCACCGGCCTTCGGGGCCACGATCCTCTGCGGCATGTTCCGTGATGGGGACGGCCTTGACAACCCGCTCACAACGGACGCGAACTTGGCCTTGGCCCAGCATGGCTCCGTCTATCCGGGTTGGGGCGATGCATACGGGGACGGCATTATCGACAACGAGCGCTATGGCCTGAGCCACTTCAGTGCGTTCCCCGGGTCGGGGATCATGGGCACGTTGGATCCCCAGGCCGCTTCGCAGTACTACGACTACCTGCGCGGCAATTGGGCCGATGGTACGAGCCTGCTTTATGGCGGTACGGGCCACGTTTCCGATCCAGCTGCAGACCCGAACACCGTGGTGCAGCACTTGTACCCCGGCGCTTCCGACCCCCTCGGATTCAGCACCGGTGGCGTACCACAGGCGCCGTGGAGCCAAGTGAGCGCAGGCCAGGTGGGTGGTGATCGGCGGGGTGTCGGGAGCATGGGCCCCTTCACCTTGTTACCCGGTGACATTCATCGTGTCATGGTGGCCTTCGTGTATGCGCGGGCGGCGAGCGGTGGGTCACAGGCGAGCATCGAAGCCCTTCAAGCTCGGGTGGATAGCGTGCGTGCGTTCGCGGAGGCCGAGGACTATTGCGGAGGGTTCCGTACGGATGTTCCTTGCTTTGGCGGCATGGCCACGGGCCTCGGTGAGGCCACTGCTCCTGGACCATTGCTTCTACAGCCGGTGCCTGCCAGCGATGTGCTCCGCATCAACGGACCCGCAGGCGCCACGTTCATGGTGATGGACCTGAGCGGCAGGCAGGTACTTCCGGCCCGACCTTTCGACCAGGGCTTCACGGCCATGGATGTGAGCGGCCTGCCCAATGGTGTGTATATAGTGCGGACCCTGGGAGCCTCGCCGATGGTCGCGCGTTTCGTGGTCGCTCGGTAAGGCGAACGCAGCGGTCAGACCCGATCCAGCGCCACGAACGGACCAGCCGGAAGCACGACGCGGATCGCATCGCCGGCCTTCACCAGGCCGCTGCGAAGCACAATGCCCATGATGCCCGCTTTCCGGACAAGGCTCCCGTTCACGTCGCGATCCAGTACCGCCGCCATCAGTCCGGGCCGGATGCGATCGAGCTGCGTGCAGGGGTTGCGCAGGCCTGTGACCTCCACGGTGGCTTCATCGCCGATGTGCAGTAGCGCTCCTTTCGGCAAGCTCAACAGGTCGATGCCGCGGGTGGTGATGTTCTCGCCCATCTGACCAGGCGCCAGCTCGAAGCCTTTGGCGCGCAGCTCATCGTGGAGCTCCGCGTGGATCAAGTGCACTTGCCGCAGGTTCGGCTGTGTGGGATCCTGGCGAACGCGGGAGCGATGCTTCACGGTTGTGCCGGCATGCGCATCGCCCTCCACCCCGAGCCCTTCGAGCAATCGGATGTACAATTGCCCGGCCTTGCGCATGGTGTGCGAACCGCTCAAGCAGACCGCAATGACGTGGGCGTGGGACACTGTGCAAAGCAAGTGCATCCTTGTGCGTCCCCTCGAAGACCGGTGACCGGTCGTGCGCTGAGTTCAGCACTGCCTCGGCAGGCGGAAGCGATGCAAAGGGGATCCCTTCGATCACGGGCTGTTCCACGGCCCACCCCTTGTCACGTTCACAAAGGAGCTTCCGTTGAACATGAAGAGCCCACCGCTGAATCCGAACCACAAGGTTCCGTGCCGGTCCTCCACGAACGCTTGGATGGCGAAGTACTTCGTCAGGTCCGGCCGGTCGGTCTTGTCGAAGAGGGTGAACGTCTTGCCATCAAAGCGGCAGGCGCCTACGCGGATCGCACCGATCCAGATGTTCCCTGCGCGGTCCGCATAGAGGTTGTAGATGTCGTTCGCGGTAAGGCCTTTCTCTTCGGGGAACTGTGTGAATGTCTTGCCATCATAGCGAGCGACACCACCCTCATTGATCGGCGGAAAGTCGGAGGTGATCGATCCGAACCAGATGTTCCCCTGTGCGTCCTCCACGATGCTGGCGACGTTGTTGCTGCACAGGCCATCCTTCTTGGTGAAGTGCGTGAAGGTGGCGCCACCTGTCCTGAGCGCAGCCGAAGGATCATACTTACACGCACCGTACCCATCACGCCCGAACCAGATGTTCCCCTTGCTGTCCTCGAACAGGTCCCACACCTTGCCGGGAACCATCTTGAAGCTCGGTGCATCGATCACTGGCGTCGGAAGCGCGAACGCGATGAAGCGCTTGCCATTAAAGCGGAAAACTCCATCGCTTGTGCCGACCCATACGCTCCCGTTGCGGTCCACCAACACCTTGCAGCCGGCACCGGTCAAGCCTTCCGCAGGACCGAAGCCGGTGAATTTGGATCCATCGTAACGGGAAGTCCCGTCATGCGTGCCGAACCAGAGGTAGCCCTCACCGTCTTCACCGATACCGGTGACCACATCGCCAATGAGGCCTTGGGGGATGGACAGGAAACTGAGCGAGGTGCCATCCCAACGCGCTACGCCTTGTCCATTGGTGCCGAACCACAGGTTTCCCTTGCTGTCCTCGAAGGCCGCCACTACATAAGCATCGATCTGCGTGGTGTCAGGGGCCAGCACCATTGTCGACGATGCTCCGGTCGTCGCCTGGGTGTCGATGGATGTTGGTACCTGCGCGTTACAGGCGGCCATGAGCAGCAAGCCGATGATCAGGGGAGGCGCGGTGGTCAAGGGAAGGGATGTTCGGGAGCTCGGTTCCGGTTCCAAGGTAGAAGCGTCAATCCCCGTTGGATCTTAACGAAGTACAAGGATCGTTAAAAGGTATTGGCACAAAGGCCATGAGCCCGCTCGGACCGGGTATTCCATCTCCCAACCACCTGCGCGACCGAGGTATTCCCTCCACACTGCTCCTGTAGCGCATGGTCGTGAGGGGAGGGTTGAGAACTCGTGAACGCCCGGCTGGTCAAGGACTTGGGGTCGATCCGTCCTGCAGGTGGCGCATCCGCGCACGGCATGTGCAGCATCTCCTGCAAACCCTGCCACCATGAGCAGCTTATTCTCCCGCAGCTCCCTGCACCTTCCGTTGAACCGGCTGCACCAGTGGCAGCGTTCGATCGACATGGATCGGATCGAGGATTTTGCGTCACACTTCGGGGAGGACTACATCCGCTACTTCGACCTCGGCCTGCTCGCCATGGTTGGTGCTGTAGGCGGCTTGATGGTGCTCGTGATGGAGGTATGGGCCTAAAGCTTACACCGATGGAGATCATTCATCCCATACACCCGTCCCGGGCTGCTCAGGAAAGACTGAACGCAGCCGCAGAAGTGCTTGTCAGCCATGCGTGCCTCTCGATGGAGATGATGATGGGGGAGGACATGGATCCATGCGGCGTGGGGATCGACGATACGTCGCTCTTTTCCTTGCACGCCCGTCTCGCGGATGATCTACGCACATTGATCGGCCAAGCGGAGCTTCCCAGGTCATAGCGTCCGCTCGACCGCACGTGTTGCGCGATCCTTGTACGCTGGATCAGCAGTTTCCCGGATCTGCTGAAGCTCAAAGGCACGCTCACCCACGTGAGCGCACGGGAGCAGCCCACGAGGAACTGGGGTGGTGATGCATGCATGTGATACGCTCACGCATGGCGTCAGATGGCAACCTGAAGCTACATTCAACGTCCATCCCATGAAAGCACAAACCATGAACGAGCGAACGAGTTGCGCGGTGGTCCTCCTGTGCGTTGCGCTCCAGGTACCTGCGCAATGGACGTGGATCGGCGGAAGTGACCTGAGCAACGCGGCCCCCGTGTTCGGAACCAAGGGTGTGTTCGATCCGGCGGTCGTGCCCGGTGCGATCTATGCCCCAGGGCAATGCGTGGACCTCAATGGTCGGCTGTGGCTGTTCGGGGGCAAGCTCGGTGGTGGCAGCAATGACCTGTGGTGTTTCGATCCAACGCTCGAACAATGGGCATGGATGGGTGGGGGCCAAGGGCTTTCGTGGGCCGGTCACTACGGCATCAAAGGGATGTCGTCGCCGGACAACTTACCGCGCGGACGTGGCTATGCCCCTGCGATGTGGTGCGACGCGGTCGGCGACCTCTGGTTGTTCGGAGGACAGAGTGGGGATGAGTACAACGACCTCTGGAAGTATGAGATGACCAATGGGTCGTGGACCTGGATGCACGGGGATAGCACAGGGCTCTCGACCGGCTCGTATGGGATCATCGGAGTAGCTGATCCGTCGAATGAACCACCGTGTCGTTCGGAGATCATTGGAACCTGGGTGGGCTCCGATGGCAGCTTTTGGATGTTCGGTGGTGAGCGCTATCCGTTCTACACCTACAGCGATATGTGGCGCTATGATCCACTGAGCGACCAGTGGACCTGGATGCAGGGCGTAAGCGGGGCTCCCGGTGGTCCGGTCAGTTACGGCACGCTCAACGTGCCCAGCGCTACGAACACACCAGGCAAGCGTTGTTCCTGGACCCATTGGACCGATGCCAACAACAGGTTCTGGTTGTTCGGTGGCATGACCCACGGTCAGAACCTGCCGAGCAACGACCTGTGGATGTTCGACCCCATGACCTTGTTGTGGACATGGAAGGGAGGGCCAACGACGTTGGCGGACTTGGGCAGTTTCACGGGGCAGTGCTCATCGGGGATGGGTGCGAACCCGCCGGCGATGTTCGAGGCCACCGCGAATTGGAAGGACAGCGTCGGAAGATTCTACCTCTATGGCGGAGGCTATCGGAACGGCACGCCGGGGAATCAGCCCTATGAGGATGTTTGGCGCTATGACCCCGTGGTGGAGGAATGGACATGGTTATGGGGGAGCGGGATGCTGAACGAAACGAGCGATCATGGGACCTTGGGTGTCGCTGCACCCACCAACACGCCCGGTGGTCGCTTCGGCAGTGTGGCCGTGGCCAAAGGCGACAGCGTGGTCTATCACTTCGGCGGCTTCACACCGTTCGTGGCGAACGACCTTTGGAAGCTGGACATGACGCAGCTCTGCGTCAGCACCGGTGTTGAACGAACGGTCGGGCTACCGACGCTGTGGTACGATGGCCAGGGAGGTCGTGTGCACTTGCGTTCGGCGGAGGCTGCCACTGCCGTCAGGGTGCATGATGCGGCCGGCCGGCTCTGTCTCGCCGAGAAACCCGTGGGCGGTTCGGGAAGTGACCGGTCGGTGGATGTGAGCGGTCTGGGTCCTGGCTTGTACATCGCCAGCGTGATCTTACCCTCCGGTGCGATCCGCGCTCAGTCCTTCCGTTTCGTCGTGGAGTAAGGCGGTCCAGGGATCTCTTCAGTGGCGCGGGCCGTGGTGCAGGATGTGACCGTGCCGCTTACTAAGCCTCGGTTCGGGTGCTTGCGCCCGTTACATGCTGTTCATAGGCGGCACCTTTGGCAAGTACGATCCGCAAGTCGGGAAGCGCTCCGGATGTCGTCCCTTTGCGCCATGACCCTGAACCCCGCAAAAGCCTTCGCCGCGCACAGCGCAACTACGCCGCTCACCTTCACCCCCATCCAGCGCCGCGAGCCCGGCCCTACCGACGTTGAGATCGACATCCAGTTCTGCGGCGTGTGCCACAGCGACATCCACACTGCGCGCAGCGAATGGGGTCCGGCGAAGTATCCCTGCGTTCCGGGTCACGAGATCGTGGGTCATGTGACGCGTGTGGGGGCTGAGGTCAGCCAGTTCAAGGTCGGCCAGCACGTGGGTGTGGGCTGCTTGGTGGACAGTTGCCGCACCTGCATCAACTGCCAGGCGGGCTTGGAACAGTATTGCACTGGCGGTAGCACCGGCACCTACAACAGTGCCGACAAGCATACCGGTGGCCACACCCTGGGTGGCTATTCCTCCAGCATCGTGGTGGACCAAGGCTTTGTGTTGCGCATACCCGAAGGCATGGACCTGGCTGCCGCTGCACCCTTGCTCTGCGCCGGCATCACCACCTACTCGCCGCTGCGCCATTGGAAGGTGGGGCCCGGCATGAAGGTGGGCATCGTGGGTCTTGGCGGTCTCGGCCACATGGGTGTGAAACTGGCTCATGCCATGGGCGCGCATGTCGTGCTGTTCACCACATCGCCGAAGAAGGTGGAGGACGGCTTGAAGCTCGGCGCCAACGAAGTGGTCGTCTCCACCGATGCCGCCGCGATGAAGCCGCATGCCGGAACCTTCGACTTCATCCTCGATTGCGTTTCCGCACAGCACGACATCAACAGTTACCTGAAGCTGCTGAAGCTCAACGGCACGCTCACGCTGGTGGGTGCGCCGGAGCAGCCCTTGCCGGTGGCCGCCTTCAGCATCATCTCGCAGCGGCGCAGCTTCGCCGGGTCGGGCATCGGTGGCATCCGCGAAACACAGGAGATGCTCGACTTCTGCGCCGAACACAAGATCCTGCCCGAGATCGAAATGATCCGCATGGACCAGGTGAACGAGGCTTGGGAACGCGTGGTGAAGCAGGATGTGCACTACCGTTTCGTCATCGACATGGCCACCTTGAGCGCCTGAGCGGGCCGTTCCGCCCAAGCCTATATCTGTTCGGCCATGTGGGTTCAATGCCCACCGGTGGGGTGCGCACTGCCCACGCTGTTCCAGCTCCCACATTGCGCACACGAAGGCTTGGCGATCCGTGCCGCACCATGCGGTCGTGCATCCGTTCACTGGCGCGGTCTTCGAACCCTTGCCCTTCCCGGCCACGGGCGAACAACGGTGCTCGCTTGCGCAGGCACGGGCTTTGACCCGATCCGGAAAACACCTCTGGCCATGTGCACGATCAAGACCCGCGACGATGTGAAGCTGTATGTGAAGGACCATGGTACCGGCCGGCCGGTGGTGCTGTTGCACGGGTGGCCATTGTCAGCGGACACCTTCGATGACCTGGCGCTCGCCATCACCAAGGCAGGCATGCGTGCGATCAGCTATGATCGCCGCGGCTTCGGTCGCAGCGAACAACCGTATGCTGGTTATGAGTACGACACACTTGCCGACGACCTCGCGGATGTGATGAACGAATTGGACCTGAACGATGCGACCCTCATCGGCTTCAGTATGGGTGGCGGGGAAGTGGCGCGCTACCTGAGCCGCCATGGCAGCTCGCGCGTTTCACAAGCGGTACTCATCAGCAGTGTGGTGCCGTACATGCTGAAGACGGATACCAATCCGCACGGTGTGGAGCAGAAGGTCTTCGACGGGATGGCCGAAAGTATCCTGAAGGACAGGCCGCATTTCTGGGCGGGCTTCTTCAAGGATTTCTACGGTGTGGGCCTGCTGGAGAAACCGGTGAGCGAAGAGGTGCTGCACTGGTCCAACCACATGGCGATGCAAGGCGGCCTGAAAGCCACGCTGGATTGTGCCGCTGCGTTCGCCACAACGGACTTCCGCCCGGACCTGAAGAGCTTCACCGTGCCCACGCTCATCCTCCATGGCACAGCGGATACGACAGTGCCCATCGATCCCACCGGTCGCGAAGCCCACAAGGGCATTCCTGGCAGCAAACTGGTCGAATACCAAGGCGCGGCACATGGGCTCCTGGCTACGGACAAGGAGCAGATCGCCTCGGATGTTCTGGCCTTCATTACCGAAGGCGTTACACGCGACCTGGTGGATATTCAGAGCCAAGTGGCCTGATGTGGATGGCATTGATCGCATGCTTTGGTGCTTCTGCCGCAAGGGGCGCTAATGACCGAAGACCCTGCAGAGACCTAGAGACGGGTAGCTCTACATAGTGCTGGGTATCGCCAATGCGCTGCCTCAGAGGTTGGGCTTCTAGCGCAACTGCGCCAGCACCGGACTCCACTTGGCCAAGGCGTTGAGCATACCGTCGGCGCTCTTGGTCAGTTCTTCGTTGGGCTGGAATACGCCATTCGGGTCCAGGTGCTTCGCGAAGAACGGGATGGGCACTTCGCCTGCTGTGGTCATGCGCAAGCCGGCAAGCACGGGCTTGAGCAACTGGACGGCACGCGTGCCACCGGCCACCCCGCCGTAGCTCACCAGCCCCACGGGTTTGTGGGCCCATTCGTGGAACACGAAGTCCAGCGCGTTCTTGAGCGGTGCCACATAGCCGTGGTTGTACTCCGGCATGACGAAGATGAAAGCGTCGGCCCCGCCGATGGCAGCGCTCCAGTCTTTGGTGTGCTGGTGCTGGTATTTCTGCAACCGCGGATGTTCCGGCTCATCGAGGAAAGGCAGGTTGATGGTCGCTAGGTCGAGCACGGTGACGGCAAAGCGCGCATCGGCCGTGGCCACATCGGTGATCCACTGGGCAATGGCGGGGCCTTTGCGTCCGGGACGCGTGCTGGCAATAATGATCTTCAGGTTGAACATGGGTCAAAGATCGGTCTTGTGTGAAGGGGTGCCGACCGAGCCGGTGGACGTTCATCTTTCGCGCATCTGTTCGCGCACCTCAGCAGCAATGCGCACGGAGTTCAAGCGCGCGGCGGTATCGAAGAAGTGCCCGGAGATCATCAGCTCATCCGGTCGGTAGGTGCTGATGAAGTCGCGCAGCTGTGGTTCGATGGTCGCAGCCGTTCCCACGAAGGAGCGCGCGAGTGCACGCGCGACCCACTCCTTCTCATCCGGCCGCCAATACGATTCGATGTCGTCGATGGGTGGCTGCACGCGGCCGGGCACCCCGCGGATGAGGTTGATGAACTGCACCTGCATGCTGGTGAAGAGGCGCCGTGCCTCCGCATCCGTTTCCGCAGCGAATACGTTCACGGTGAGCATGGCGTAGGGCTTGTCCAGTTGTTCGCTCGACTGGAAACGATCTCGGTAGACAGTGATCGCCTGTGCCATGTGCTCCGGCGCGAAGTGGGAAGCGAACGCGAAGGGCAGACCCATGTGCGCGGCGAGTTGCGCGCTGAAGAGGCTCGAACCCAAGAGCCAGATGGGCACGTTGGTACCCTCACCCGGCACGGCCTTGATGGCTTGTCCGGGTTGTGCGGGAGCGAAGTAGTGCTGCAACTCTTGAACGTCCTGAGGGAACTGCTCGGCGTTCGCGTTGAGGTCGCGACGTAGTGCTCTTGCGGTGCGCTGGTCGGTGCCCGGTGCGCGGCCCAACCCCAGGTCGATGCGTCCGGGGTACATGCTCTCCAATGTGCCGAACTGCTCCGCGATCACCAGCGGGGCGTGGTTCGGAAGCATCACGCCACCGGCGCCCACGCGGATGGTTTTCGTTGCACCCGCCACATGCCCGATCACCACGGCCGTGGCCGCGCTGGCGATGCCGTCCATGCCGTGGTGCTCTGCGAGCCAAAAGCGGTGGTAGCCCAGTCGCTCCGCCTCCTGCGCCAGCGCCACCGAATTGCGGAAGGCCTGCGTGGCGGAGGAACCTTGCGCGATGGGCGCAAGGTCGAGGATGGAGAAGGGGATCATGGGGGTGCGAAGGTCCGCACATTCGAAGCCGACAGCCCGGAATGGGTGCTATCCACCGGGAAAGCAGGTGTTCCGCGTTGATGGCGCTGACGGCAGCGTGGAACTGACCACCCCCAACGGGACCTTCCAAGCGGTCCTCAGCACGGACCGCTAGGTTAGCACCAGCCGTGTGTTGATGCTGCATTAGCAAGCCTTGCGACCGACAGACCCTGGTCATCCTGGTCCCTGTCCATCACTTCCTCTTTTCATGGAGGATCTTCAGGAACTCATCATACAGTTCCACATTGGTGCCGCCCCAGAGGTAGCCCTCGCGCAGCTCCCGGAAACGGGTGGCCCATGTGGCATCGAACAAGGCGCAGAGGAAGACCTGTCCAAGAAGCGCTTGGTCGGTCCAATACACAGCGTGCTTCAGGCCGTCCACGCGTGCTTGTATCTGCCTGACCTGCTCGGGCGTAGGTCGCTGGAAGGTGGCGATGAGGTTGGTGATGGGTCCGGCAACGGCCAGTGGCGTTCCATCTTCCGCAATCACCAGCCGGTGCTCCGTGCGCCAACACGGTCGCGCTACCAGCTGCATGTCCGCACCGGTGGGCAGCATCACCAAACCGTCCACGGTGAATTGGCCATGTGAGACGTAGAGGTGGCAGCCCTGCGGTGCACCACGCGCTTCCAAGGAATCGCGGACAGCTCCGCAGCACCACATGGTGAAGTTGCTGTAGACAAAGGGATGCACTGAACGATCGATACGACCGCAGTAAGCGACGTCGAAACCGTCGACCACCTGGAAAAGGGTATCCGGTGTGTGAAAGACCTCAGAACCGCGGTCCGTGCATGTGCAGGCCGAGTGATCTTGTGCGTGTACATTCAAGGTTGCACCAGCGATCGACCAGAGGGCGCCTAGAACGGACAGAGGCCGAAAGGGCATGGCGAAGATCACTGCTTGATGAAGCGAAGCACTTCGCCATTGCTGCAGCGCAGCGTGTAGGCACCTGCCGCCAGGCCGTTCAGCAGGAGCGTGTTGGTGCCGGAGCTGAGCAGCACGGTGCGGCATACGCGGCCAGCGGGATCCATGATCCACGACCGCATGGCCGGGCCGGGCACGTCAACGAAGAGCTGATCGTGCGCGGGATCGGGCCAGAGGGTGAGGTGCGCCATGTTCGCATCGGGCACTACGGTGCTGATCACTTGGAACGGATCGCTGAGCGCCACGCAACCATAGTTGCTTGTGATCTGCACGGTATAGTCGCCCGTAGAAGCAACGCTGAGGGCGGGCCCATTGGCACCGAGCAGGCTATCGCCGTTCAGGAACCATTGCCAGGCCTCACCAGCGGATGCTGCCAGGGAATCCACGCCCGCGAACGTGATCGCCGCGCTGAAGAGGTCGCAGTCCACCAGCGTGTTCAGGGTGGTGTTGGTGATCACCGGCGCGTTCAGGTCGAAGAAGATACCGGCGGTGTTGGTGATCACAGTGCCGTGCGGTGCGCCGGGCATGGGTGCGATGCGGTAGGTGATGAAGCCGTGGCTGGCGGGCTCGTTCACATTGCTATCGGGCAGCATGATCTGGCCGAAGCGGAAGGTGGCCTCACCGCTTTCGTCCACGCTGATCTGGGTAAGCGCGTGCGATGCTGCCACCACCTGCATGCTTTCCCAAAGCAGGTCCGGGTCGAGCACGTCCTCGATCACCACGTTCAGTGCCGTGTCCGTTCCGGTGTTCTGGAAGCGGACGGTGTATTCGAAGCGCTCCTGTTCCAAGGGCACCGCTCCAGCGGCACCATAGCCCATCGGGGTCACCAGCTTGTCGTTCGGGTCGAAGGCGCAGTTCACGGCACCGCCAGCGGTCTGGGAGATGATCAACGGCACGGCCGGCACATAGGTGACCGTGGCCGTGATGGTGCTTGTTGAACCGAGCGGCCCCGTTGTCAGGTAGAAGCAGGTCTCCCATTGTTCGAACCAGCCGAGGCTGTCCACATGCCAGTAGTAGTGGTCCCCCACGATGGAGTCAGGTGCATCGCAGGTGGAGCTGAACACAAGGTCCGGATGGAGCTGCACGTCCACGAGAATGTCATGCGGTATGTAGGTGGAGATGTTGTACAGATGGACCCACACCGTGACATCCGTATTGCACCTGAGCAAATTGTCGGATGTGGTGATGTGCAACAACGCGCTCGTGTCCATCAATGCGGGCGCAAGCCCCAGGTCCAGGTCATCGGCGACCGGGTCCAGGGTGGTGAGCATGGCCGTGAGCGTGTCGGGGTCGTTCGTCACTTGATACAGGGAACCATGCTGTGCCCACACCTGCCAGTTTCCTGTGTCCGCCGGTAGATCATAGTCGCCAGCGCTGTTGGTCCAGATCAACAGGTCATTGGCATCGGTGCGCACAAGCTGGAAAGGAAGCTTGGGCTCGGTGGTATCGCGCACAGCATCCAGGTCGCTGTCCTGGAACACGGATCCGCGTAAGCGGAACGGCACGTAGTAGAAGTTCTGCTGCCAGGAGATGTATTCGGGGTTGGCCGCCCAGAGCTCAGGCACCAGGTCGCCGTTCAGGTCCGCGTAGCCAAGGGCATAGGCGGCATCGGGGTTGATCACCTGGCTGGGCCCGAAGTCGCCCTCGCCATCGTTCAGCGCCAGATAGATCCACCCGTTGTTGTTGCCTTGTGCCCAGACGAGGTCCGGTGCGCCGTCCACATTCACGTCGACCGCCAGGATATCACAAGGCCCCATGATCCATGTGGCCGTGAACCACGCGTGCTCGGTCAACGCACCGGTGCCGTCGTTCTCGTACCAGTAGTTGGTGTAACCGCCGGATATGGTGGCCACATCCAGGTCGCCGTCCAGGTCCAGGTCCGCCAGTGCAAGGTCCGTGGGAGTGCCTGTTGCCGGTGAGACAATGTCGGTGTATGTGCCACCCACAATGTCCTTCACCACGTGCATATCGTAGGTCGAAGAAACGATGTCGTCCTGTTGGTCGCCATCCATGTCGCCGACCGCGGCATCGTACATGTAGATCGAACCCAGGTCGGCGAGCAAATTGAAGTTGCCTGCGCCGTCGTTCGCATACCACCCGTCATTAGCCACCAGGTCAGGATAGGCGTCCGAATTGAAATAGCCGACCGCAAGCGCGCCCGACTGCACCTGTATCGTGTCCACGATGAATTGGCCCAGGCCGTTGTTGCGGGCACGCACCACGTTCGTATCCGCCCGGTTCCACAGCACCAGGTCGCTGTCGCCGTCCAGTTCCAGATCGAGCACCACCAGGTCATCCGGGCTTCGCAGATCGTCCATGATCACCTGCTGCGGTCCCAGAACGCCAGCGCCATCATTCGGGTACCAAGCGAGTCGACCATCGGTGGTGCCGGCAGCGGCCATGTCCAGATCACCATCCAGATCGAGGTCGGCCACCACGGCACCCTGCACAGTAGTGAGCGGCGAACCCACGGTGTGGGCCAGGCTCCAGTTGTTCGCTCCGTCACCGGCGTACCAGCCCACCCACCCGTAGCGGTGGCAGGTCACCAGGTCCAGGTGTCCATCCCCATTGATATCACCGGTCTTCAGCGGAGCATTGCCCTGGAAATAGTTCATGTCGTCGATCTCGATCGGCGTTACGGTGGTGCCGTCGTTACGGCCCTCCCAGATGTTCATGAAGGTGGACGTGGACCAAAAGAAGTCGGGGTCCCCGTCAGCGTCCGCATCAGCCACGATGCCGGGCTCTATGTTGCCCAAAGTGTCACCAGCCGTGTACTGTGCTCCACCGGTGTTCAGCAACCAGCGGTCGTATTCCAGAAGCAGATCATTATCACCGTCGCCATCCGTGTCCCAAACGGTGATGATCGCATCATCGTCCGCTGTGGCAATGCTGACCACAGCGGCGAACGTGCCGCCACCGAGGTTCTCGTAGAAGCCGCGGTCCACCACGGTGCCGAGCACCAGCAGGTCGTTGTCGCCATCGCCATCCGCATCGTCCACGGCAATGGTGATCGCATCGTTGTAGTGCGCAGCACCCAGGTCGGGGCCATCCGTGAACACACCGGCGTTGTTGAAGCGGATGCGAAGCGTGCTGTCCACGCGCGACACCAGGTCCACATCACCATCGCCATCCAGATCGGCCCATTGGGGCGCGTCGGATTCTCTGAGCCAAGGAGCGATCAAGTTCATGGGTGTGAAGCTCCCGGCTCCATCGTTCGCATACCAACCCACATCCACGGTCGAGGGACCCCATGCGTTACCGGACGCGACAATGTCCATATCCCCGTCAGAGTCGATATCCTGCGCCGTCAACGGGCCGGTCACATACCCATCGATCCCCTGATGATCAGTGAATCCCCCAGCCCCGTCGTTCGTGAACCAATAGAGACTGTCCTGATCGGCGATCACCAGATCCAGGTCGGCATCCGCATCCAGGTCCTCCAACAGTAGCCGCACCGGCCGGCGCGTATCCGTGTGGAAGGCGGTGAAGGGGTTGCCGAATTGCGCGTCGGCCAGAAGCGCGCAGGCAATGAAAACGACGAGGGTGATGATCCGAAGCATGGGAGCGGAGTTCGTAAGGTAGACGTTAGCTCAGCGAACGGTTGCCATGGCGATCAGGTATGAGGAGCGGGCGCCTTCAATTGGTCCTTACGATGCTGTTTGCCCGACAGGTCTCGGGGGTCAGCGGGGGTCCGCTGTCAAGCTGGAGCAGGTCGGCAAGAAGTAGGGGCGGATCCACGGCTTGGATCTTGTGCGTTCAGCGCGTTTCCACCTCCAACGAACCACTCGCCACCATGAAGAACTTCCGATCTTTCCTCGTCGTCTGCATCATGGGCCTATCAGCGACCAGCAACGCCCAGACACCGCAGGTCGCTCAAGAACTGCCGCTGATCACCGCCACGCTGATGGATTACATCGACGGTACCGCGAACGGTGACCCCGACCAGGTGCGCCGTGCCTTCCATCCGGACTTCAACCTGTACACCGTGAACGACGCCGACAGCCTCGTGGTCCGGTCCGGCGCGAAGTACATCGCGGGTATCAAGGTGGGTGAGAAGAACACGCGCCAGGGCCGCATCGTCTCCATCGATGTGGAGGGGAACGCCGCCATGGCGAAAGCGGAGATCGCCATACCCGGCTGGCGGATCTTCACGGACTACTTCCTGCTCCTGAAGTACCAGGGCTCCTGGAAGATCGTGCAGAAGAGCTACAGCTGGCGCGAGTGGCCCAAGGGAGAGGAGAAGAAGTAGAGTTGACCCTGTTGGGGTGTGCTCGCCTCGCTATTGACAAGCTTCCATATGACAGAGCCGCGTGAACAAGAGCCCCTCGCGTGAACGGAGGCAGGTGGTGTTCTTGTCCAGGGTCCACGTCTCGAAGACCTTGTCGTCCGTGCCTGCCGTCCTCAGCGTCACCTTGTTGCCCTCAAGCTCCCAGTTGCCGGTGATGTCCATAGGCTCATTGGGGTCGGTGCCGTTCACATAGTGGAAGGTGTGGTCGTCGTGGAGGGCCAACGAAATGTCCGGACCGGTCGCGGTGCTGGTGCCGCACCCACAAACACCATAGGTGCCGGTGCGCAACGCAGGCGGGGTGGAAGAACCCGGAGGGGTGAAGGACAGCAGCAAAAGGCTCAGCACGAATGCTGCGTACACGGTCGGGGTCTTCATGCGTTTCGGTGTATTGGTTGTACGGTCCGTTGTCCCACGGGGAGCGTCGTTACCGAAGGTAAGGGGTCAAGGGGCATCCGTACGCCGGATAGCACAGCGGTCCGGACCGCTTTACCGCGGCCGATCATCTTGAATGATCCGCATGGCAAATGACCGTGCATCCGAAGGGACCGGACCGTTCATGTACAGCACGCCTTCCGAACCGACGACCAGCCGCTTGCTGAAGCCCCAGGTCGCTTCGCCGAAGCGGAAGTCCTCGGTTTCCAAGTGGATGGTGTCACCGGCCAGGCGATAGGTGCCATAGAAGAGGTCACCCCCGAGCCCACCGCCATCGCTCAGCTCGTAGCTGCCATCTGTGCGCAGCCGGATGCCCGTGCCGTTGTAGTCCCCATCGTAGTAGGCTTCGAAGATCACGGGCACGGTGCGGCGACGCTCCGAAAGGTGATGGAAGTAGAGAGCGCAGCTGAAGGCGGCGATGAAGAGCGTGAACGGAAAGAACAAGTCCCGCAATGTGCCCGTGCTCCAGTTCAGAATGGCCGAGAACAGGATGGACAACAGCGCGAAGCCACATAGTCCGTAGATGAAGAAGGCCCCCCAATTGAGGACGTTCCAGCCGGGTGTGTAGTGGACGCGGACCACATAGAGAACGAGCAGCAGGGAAACGCTCAGGGCGCTGAAGGTCCAGGCCGCACGGCGTTGTTTCCTCTGGGTGAACTTGTCCATCGTGATGCTAACGAGCGGTTGCGAAGTTCGGTATGGCCTCGCGTCGGCTTGGGCTTCAGGGTCGTCGGCTCAGAGTAGAGGACAGATCGCTGCGGGGATTGGGAGAAGAGGCCCTGCATGGGGCTAGGCACTCGGCACAGCTGAACATCGTACTTGGGCCGCTTCAAGGAAGGTTCAAACGACCAAGTCGAGCGGAAGATCCGATATGTCGCGGAGGCGTTTTCCTTGGATCATCGTATTCAAGGAATCTTCAGCGTCCCCCATTTTCAGGGCTTTCACAGTGTCGATCAGTTCGGGAAGGGCGAAATGGTAAACGTGATCAATGTCTCCTGTGCCGAGCGCGATGGAAGCGATTCTACTTGGGAGTGGCTCCCCTAAGATCACAGTAACATGGGGCAGGCGACCTTTCCGATTCCGTACCAGGTTGAGGCCTTCAGATCGTGCGTTCTGGGCGCGGTCGCTTCGAAGGGTCCACTTACAACTGATGCTAGCGTGGAGGATGGGCGCTTTGCCATTCGCCTCACGAAGACTGGTCAGATGTGCTTCTTTGGAGCTAACGATGGTCTTGCGAGCATTGATAGTCGCATCCGGCTCCGGCTTGCGATACACCACAATGTCCGGCTTGATAAGGTAATCGCTGCCCAAGGCTGCTGCCAACTGTGTGTTCAGCCGTGCGAGTCGCTCAAGTTCATCCAAGTGCGAATACTGGTCGAAGCGCGCGATGCCAACGCCCCTGTTCCCCTCACCTTTTTCAACAGCCCATACGCCTGGCCGCATGTGTAGGAGCGCATTGAAAGTGCCCTGGATGAACTCTGCACACGTTGCCTCGAACATACTACCAGCACGCTGCCCTGAAAGCTTCTTTGCGATGCGTGGTTTTCCGATCCGTTCGATAAGGCCTTTCGCTAGTGCGACGCTGGTCTTGTTGTCACCATCGGCGTTTGAGGGTACACCATGCTCATCTACTGTGAGGATGTCCTTCAGCAATCGCGCATGGAATGCCCGACGCATTTCAGTGAGCAAAGCTTCCTTCTTCGCCATCACGCAACCATTACTGTTCGTTGCGCTGCCAACTCGAACATCTTCATGATGCTGTTGCCTACTGCTTCTGCAACCGGCGGTGGGAAGGCATTGCCCACTTGGCGGTATGCGGCCGTCTTGCGCCCCGTGAAATGCCATTCATCCGGGAAACCCTGGATGCGGGCCACCATGCGGACGGTCAAACGCGGATTGCCTGTAAAGCCGCGATCAGGAGCATGTTCTGCGATCGTGCCGCCTTCGACACCAAGCTCCGCCCATGCTTTGCGTGCCCGTGAAGGGCCGAGGTCTGGTCCACCATGTTTCTTGGATCCACCTACAATGGTCGGGGCGATGCTCTGCGCACCAGCAGCCCACTTCTCCGCATGTCGCCAACCGTTCGCAGCCATCAAGTCCAGCAAGGTGTCGCCGACAGTAGGGGCTGGCATGGGGAGCTTTTCGGGCCACCTGAAATGGTCGGCATCATCGGCGCGCAACGCCACGATCACAATGCGCGGACGTAGCTGCGGCACACCGTGATCCGAAGCCTGGAACAGTTTGATGTCAGTCTTGTAGCCAAGGTTGCGGAAGCGTTGGAACAAGTCTTTCCGGTAGCCTTCGAAACTCGGATCAAGAAAGCCGCGTACGTTCTCGAGCATTACCGCACGGGGCCTGATCTCATCGGTTAGCCTTAGCGCTTCAGGGAATAGATCGCGTTCGTCTTTCGCACCCAGTTGCTTGCCCGCCACAGAGAACGGTGGACAAGGCACGCCACCTGCCAATAGATCCACGCCACGGTAAGGGCGCCCATCGAACTTGGTGACATCTCCATGGATCACGTTCCATTGAGGCCGATTGACACGAAGCGTTGCACAACAGGCATCGTCTATCTCCACCAAAGCCTCGTGCTCAAAGCCAGCGCGCTCCAAGCCCAAAGACTGGCCGCCTGCTCCTGCACAGATCTCAACACTCGCCATTTCCTATGCTATTGACAGAAATGCTGTCACGTAGCTAGTGGCAACATAATCCTGTTCGCTCAAAGATCGGCAGCCCTGCAGTAGGAAGTTGCTGACAGGTGCTTGCAGATGTACAATGTCGGAGTGTATGGTGTTCCGTAATCTATCAAGCCTTCGAGGCCTGTTGAATGGGACAGCAGAGGACGGGCGGGAAGAATGGGTTCAAGCAGAAGGGGTTCAACATCATTTCCGGGAAGTGGAAGCTGAGCCGAAGGCGAAGTCCCGCGAAGCGGGGGTGCTGCTGAGGATGCCGGGCTTCACCTTCGGTAATCGAACGAGACGGCTGCGATATCCACGCGACGGTGCCAGGCGATGACTTTCTCATGATACTCCGGGGTCTGATCTTTCAACTCAGCAGCAGGGTACTCTGACTCTCGTGCACCGAAACGCCTTACCTGGATCCGTTTCACTTCAACACCCTTCTTCACTAGGTAGTGCATCACTTCTTCACTACGCTTAACGGCCAGGATGGTGTCTTCATTCGCATCACAGTGCCCTCGGAGCTCGATCACCATGGTCGGGTTATCATCCAACATCGCGGCAACTATGTCCGCCATTGTTTCACCTTCCTGGTCCAAAGCGCCTGAGTGTCGATCAAACTGGATGAAAATCCCGAAATCATCGTGTATCACATTGAGCTTGGCGAGATAATACTCTTTGACGAACGTGGTGCTTTCGGTTAAGCCGACAGTGCTGACCTGGTCGTTCACCACCAAACGATCCTCAGCCGAGACGCGTATGGAATAGCTTGTGTTCGCATTGATGTAGCGTTGCTGTCCATTCCCAGTGAAGAAGAAGCGGCCCTTGTCATCGCTCAGGGCGTTGAAGTGGCTGCCGTCCGTACCAAATACCTCGATCATAGCACCGGTGATAGGGACGGTGTCCCCGTGGACATATACAGTGCCCTGCAACTGAAAGCCTAGCGTGTCCTGCGCTTGTGCGGCGCGACCCGCTGCGCCCATTCCGAGAGCGAGGCTCAGTGCAAGGATCGCTCGCATCGCGCTGTCTTCAGGTCTTTGCCACCACTTCCCCCGCCTCCCGCAAGTGCATCTTCCGCGCCTTCCGGATCCGGCAGCTCACCACCTTGTACTCCGGGCACATCGCCAAGCTGTCACTAACACTTGAGGTGATCAGGTTCAGCATCATCTCCGGGAAGTGGAAGGTGCTGGAGAGGATCCCCGGCTTCACCTCGTCGGTGATGAGCGCCTTGATGTCCACCTTGCCGCGCGCGCTTTCCACGCAGACCATGTCGCCCTCCGCAATGCCGTGCTTGGCGGCGTCTGCGGGGTTGATGAGCAGCACGTCCTCCGTCAGGATCTCGCCGTTACCGGTGCGCCGCGTCATGGCGCCGCAGTTGTAGTGCTCCAGCTCGCGGTTGGTGGTGATGATGTAGGGGAAGTCCTTCTCGTTGGCGGTGACCTCGGGGCTCTTCTCCCAGTTGTTGAAGATGAACTGGCCGCGGCCGCGCTTGAAGGTGTCGGTGTGCAGGATCTCGGTGCCTTTGCCGTCCTCGGCCACGGGCCACTGCTTGCCGTTGGTGCCGAGCTTGTCCCATTTCACGCCCTTGAAGAAGGGCACGATGCGGCTGATCTCGTCGAGGATCCAGGCGGGCTCGTAGGTGGTCTTCGCATTGCCGCTCTTGCGACCCGTCTTCGCGGCGTAGCGCTCCATGATGTCCAGGATGATCTGGCCATCGGGCTTGGTGCCTTCCACGGGTGCCACGGCGGCGTTAACGCGTTGGATGCGGCGTTCGCCGTTGGTGAAGGTGCCGCTCTTCTCCAGGAAGCTGGCACCGGGCAGCACCACGTGGGCGAGCTTGGCGGTCTCCGTCATGAAGAGCTCCTGCACCACGAAGAGGTCCAGCGCGCCCAAGGCCTTGCGCACATGGTTGGTGTTGGGGTCCGTCTGGCCCATGTCCTCCCCGATCACCCACATGGCTTTCAGGGTGCCGGCGAGTGCCGCATCATACATCTGCGGGATCTTCTTGCCCACCACGTTCGGCACGTGCACGCCGTAGAATTCGTCGTACTGCCTGCTGTAGTTCGGGTCGTCCACCGCGAAGTAGCCGGCGCCCTGGTGCGGCTGGCAGCCCATGTCGGCGGCGCCCTGCACGTTGTTCTGTCCGCGCAGCGGGTTCACGCCCACGCCGCGGCGACCGATGTTGCCGGTCATCATGGCGAGGTCGGCGATCTGCATCACGGTGAAGGTGCCCTGGTAGTGCTCGGTGACGCCCAGGCCGTGGAAGCTCATGGCGTTGGGGGCGCTGGCGTAGGCCATGGCGGCCTGGCGCACCAGCTCGCGGTCCACACCGGTCTCGCGTTCCATGGCGGCGATGTCCACGCCGAGGACTTCCTTCTTGAAGTCTTCATAACCCTCCGTGCGCGTGTCGATGAACTCCTGCTTCACCAGCCCTTCGCGCACGATGTAGTGCATCATCATGTTCAGCAGTGCCACGTTGGTGCCGGGGCGCAGCTGCAGGTGGTACTTCGCGTAGCGGGCCAGCTCGGTGCGGCGCGGGTCGATCACGATGAGCGTCTTGCCCTTCATGATCTGCTGCTTGATCTTGGCGCCGGTCACCGGGTGCGCGTCGGTGGGGTTGGCGCCGATCACCATGATGGTGTCGGTGTACTCCAGGTCGATGATACTGTTGGTGGCAGCACCCGTCCCGAAGGTCTTCTGCATACCGAGGGCGGTAGGCGAGTGGCACACGCGCGCGCAGCTGTCGATGTTGTTGGTGCCGGCCTGCACGCGGAAGAACTTCTGCATGAGGTAGTTCTCCTCGTTGGGGCAACGCGCGCTGCTCACTCCTGCGATGGCGTCCGGTCCGTGCTGGGCCACGATGTCGGCGAAGCGGTCGACGATATAGGTATAGGCTTCGTCCCAGGTCGCGGGCACGAGTTCGCCGTCCTTCCTTATGAGTGGAGTACGCAGCCGCTCGGGGTGATCATAGAAGTGGAAGGCATAACGGCCCTTGAGGCAGGTGTGCCCTTGGTTGGCTTCCGCATCGTAGGGGGAACGGATGGCGACCACCTTCTCGTCCTTCACCTTCACCTCCAGGTTGCAGCCCACACCACAATAGGTACATACGCTGCGCACCGTGGTGTCGGCCACTGTTTCCTTGCTCTTGAACACGTCGGTGATGGCGCTGGTGGGGCAGGCCTGCGCACAGGCACCGCAGCTCACGCAATCGCTCTTGAAGAAGCTCTCGTCGGTGCCCTTCACAATGTGGTTGTCGAACCCGCGACCGGCCATGGTCAGCACGAACTCGCCCTGCACCTCATCACAGGCACGCACGCAGCGGTAGCAGCTGATGCATGCGCTCAGGTCCGATACCATATAAGGATGGCTCGTGTCGATCGGCGTGGCCAGGTGGTTCTTCCCCTTGGGGTAGCGCACGCTGTCCATGTCGAAGCCGACCTGTTGCACGACGTTGTAGAGCTCGTTCGCGCCGTGATCTTCCTTCTTCAGCCGCTCGGTGTCGTAGTCGGTGAGCACCAGCTCGATGATGTTCTTGCGCAGCCGCTCCATGCGCGGACTGTTGATGGTGAGGTACATGCCCTTGCCCACCGGCGTGTGACAGCTGGCCATCACCTTGGTCGGACCGTCCTCTTGCAGAGCTACTTCCACTGAACACACGCGGCAACTTCCGAAGGGCTCCAGGTTGGGCGCGTCGCAAAGCGTGGGCACCGGGTTGGGTCCGATGTGCCGGCGCAGGAAGGCCAGCATCGTTTCGTTCTTGTTGATCGGGTACGCCTTGCCGTCGATGTAGGCGACATCGACCTCGGTCTGCACTGCATTGCTCGTGGACGGAGCGCTTTGCGTGCGAGCGGAGGGGGGGGCGGAAGACCCGTGCTTGGCTGAGGGCGTGTTCATCGGGAAGGACGTGATGTACGAAGATAGGAAGGGTGCAGGCCACCCCCCACTGGCAACCGCACCCACCTGCCCGTACGGCGTGTCAGTGCTCAATTGAGCATGCGCGTGCCGATCCAAGGAGCATTCACGGCTCGACCAATTGCTTCAACGTCACCACCCGGTATTGCGGGTCGCAGTCGAAGAGGTGCTTCAGAATACCCATGTGCCCTGCGCCGAAGATCACCAGGATGCGGTCCTTGGGGGAGGTGGTGATCCGTTTGATGTTGCGGAAGATGCGCAGGTTCCGGTTGTACCAATGGATGCTCAGAACATCCGCCCCGCGGTAGCCATCGAGCAGGAATCCGCCGTTGAGGTATGCACCGAAGTCGCGATCCAACGCGTGGTCGTCGTTCATCGACAGGAAGTTCTGGAGCAATGTGTGGCGCACCTCGTACGCATCATGTGCGGCGTACAGTGAGTCGTACAGCGACGAAGCGGCGTCGTTGCCGCCCCAGTCCCATCCCGCATACAGTGTATCGATCCATGCTGCGTAGCGCAGGCTGTCGTCCCCATAGCGCAAGTCCATCACCAGGGGTCGCGCATCCACCGGATAGAGCGTATCGAGCTGCGCCCGATCCATCACGCGGAAGCCCAACTGGTAGAATTCGTTCGCACCCAAGGAGGCTCCGGCCTTGTAGTCCTGGTACTCGTGCCATAGCCACGCGCCTTGCGTCTCCACACACAATTTGGTCGGCTTGAACCGCATGATCACATCAAGCAGTTCCTTCAGTTCGGCTTGGCGTTGTTCGGACAGAACATTGATGCGATCCTTCTCCTCGGTCACGTGTGCATCCTGTCCAGGATAGGCGAAGTGGAATGTGCCGAGGAGCATCACGGACGGCAACTCCCGGTCGCCGACCAGGATCCTGTCGTGATCGAACAGCTCGTTCTGGGCAGGTGCGCTCAGCACAATACAAGTAAGGAAGACGGTGATGTTCGTTCTCATGATCGCGGAATTGATACCTGCAAGGCTATGCCCCTACGCTGAGGCGTGAATGATCCGATCGGCGGGAACGCAGGCCGATCTGCGAATGGGCACCCTTCCTCGGCGAGCGGCTCGCAGAGCGGAAGGGGGTCTCTGCCGATCGCAGTGGGCCGTCCTTTCACAGTGGTGTAGTTTCGGAAGGTCATGGGAACAGAATTAGTCGACGACCCACCCGCGCGTTGGTCATGGTTCACCAGCGACGGCCGGTTCCGCACGGGCGCCTTGGCGGTAACCTATCTGGCCTTCGCGTTGGCCGTCAGCTGGTCCAACGACGTGATCTGGTGGC
>ERZ724527.98-NODE-98-length-40284-cov-7.322131_pt1 | contig 40284 bp, 23 predicted proteins | sample MGYA00376060_ERZ724527 | MGnify/ENA primary metagenome ERZ724527 (study PRJEB28724, sample SAMN07190886) | activated sludge metagenome | isolation source: activated sludge of sewage treatment plant in Hong Hong | place: USA: Christiansburg, Virginia | collected...
TTTACTAAGTTAATTATAAATTTCTAATTCTTTATTTGTTTTGGCTTTATCAAAAAAATCTTTTTTAATAGCCGTTATTAATTTTTCCTTACGTTGATTAATCAACATATTTTTGATGTTTTTCTTTTCAAAATTTAAAGGAGATAAGGTGTTTTTTGATTTTACCTCAATAATTTTAAGAAAATAAAAGCTGGAGGCATCTGTAAATTCAAATGTTTTTCCGTTTTTAATGTCATATTCAGGAACTTCTTTTAACTGATTAATTTCTTTTTTTAAATCATCAAACATTAACCAAGTATTATCATTCATGAAAAAGTTATTGGCGTATTGTATGCACATACTTTTTAATGGCTCAGCATCTTTAGGGTTATTTGAATAACACAATTTTTTAAATTTATCGATATTAGGAATATTGATAGGTGTTTTCACATAAAGTACTTTAACGATATTGTTTTTCAATAAAAAATTTTGAGCATTGTTATTATAATATTCTTCTATTTGTGCAAGAGTAACATTTGTATCAAGTTTTTCGTTAATGAGTTTTGTTTGAAATTTATAGGTCAACAATTCTTTTTTATATTCTTCTAGTTCCTTTTCGATATTCAATTCCTCTTCCGTTAAATAATTTACAGCTTGCTGGTAAAATATTTCGTTATAGACCCATTTATTGACAAAGGTTTGAATAAAGGCTAAACTGTCGGATTTTGATAATCCGGCTTGAGATATTTGCTTTAAATCAGTAGCATATAAAACACTAGAGTTTACTTTTGCAATGGGCTTACCTTTATCTTCGGTTACATCGGTTGTTTTATTGCATGATGAAAATGCAAGCATTATATGCCCAATTAAAAAAGTGTTAGCTATGAATTTTAAAAAAGTCACTTTCTGTTTATAAAACAAAAAGGCTGTATCATTAATTGTTACAGCCTTTTTGTAATAGTGTTGTTTTATTATTTTACTGTATTTAAAACTTCTTCGTTTACTTTAACAGTATATTTATTTTTAAGATAAGCTAACCATTCTTTTTCTAGATAGTTTTGGTAGTCAGCAGTAATCATTCCTTTTGCTTCAGCTATCGTTTTTGGAGTTTTTTCCATCACTTTATTAATCACTAAAACAGTTACTTTTCCATCTTTTGCGTCTTTTATGTCAGTTGCTACAACGCCCACTTTCCAGTTTGCATCCACGTTCTTGTTTTCACCTTTTAAGTAGGTAATGCTTTCAGGAGTTACGTTTAATTGAGATGTTTTATTAACAGTTTCGGTAATTTCTTTTTCTGATTTTCCTTTCTTCAACATACCACGAACTTCTTTAGCAATTTTATCGTTTGCGCAATTGTACATGGTTACATCAGCACGCTCGTCCCATAAAAAGTTGTTTTTGTTTTTAGAGTAGTATTCTTTTAAACCTGTCGTATCCTTTACAGCTTTACTCCATACTTTTTGATCAGTTAAGTCAAATAATAAAATGCCATCACGGTATTCTTTTAATAAATTACGGAACTCAGGATATTTAGATTCTAAGTTTGAATCTTCGTAATTAATAACTGTTTCGTCTACAAAATCTTTATACACTTGCTGTAAAAACATATTGTTATCCATTTTTGGACGAGCAGTTTGGTGAGATTCAATGTATGTAGCAAAATCATTTTGAGTGTATTTTTTCTCTCCTAATTTAAATAACTCTTTATTACCTAATTTTTCAGCTTTCTTCGCTTCCCATTTGCCTTGATAAACTGTGGTGTCAATGACTTTTAAAAACTCTTTTTTAGCAGCTGCGTTTTCAAGGTACTTGTTTTCATTTTTAATTTTTGCAATTAAAGATGTTCTACCAGCTTGAGTACGACTATCTTTTCCAATACGTTGTTTTAAATCGCCTTTCATTTCGTCAAATGGTGCTAAGCCTTTTTTATCTAAACGTTTTACGATATGCCAACCGTAGTTAGTAGTAAAAGGTTCGCTATAATCACCATTAGCTTTTAATGCAAAAGCTGCTTTTTCAAATTCAATTGGCATGCGGCTACTTCCAAACCATTGTAATTGTCCGCCTTTTTCAGCGCTTGGTTTGTCATCAGAAAACTGACGTGCTAAATCTTCAAATTTTTCGCCAGCTTTTAACTTTGTGTAAATTTCATCTATTTTCGTTTTTAAATTTGCCTTATCTTTTTCTTGCATGTCTTTTGCGAACTTAACCATAATGTGTGCAGTTAAAATTTCACCTTGACTAGGACGTTTATCAGCTACTTTTAAAATATGGTAACCAAAACGAGTTCTTAAAGGCATACTTGTTTCGCCCACATTAGTTTTAAATGCTGCATTTTCGAAAGGGTAAACCATTTGTAAGGAAGTAAAGTAACCTAAGTCCCCACCGTTATCAACAGCAGAAGGATCTTCAGATGTTTTTTTTGCAACAGCGGCAAATTTATCTCCTGTAGTATTTAATGCAGCAGCAAGACCTTTGATCGCGTTCAATTTTGCATTATAATTTATAGTATCTTGTTTAGTTGATGCTTTAGTTAAAGCCGAAGAACTTTTCTTTAATAAATTTTCATATTCAGCTATTTTTGCAGCTGAAGGAGCTTTTCCAGCTAATGCATCACGAATAATAATTAAACGAGTGTAAGCCTCAATTGTGTCTTTTGGTAAAGCGTCTTCTGCTAAACGAATTAAGATATGTGCTGCCTTTACTTCGGTTTTCATACGTTCGTATGCTTCTTGCAATAAGGCATCGTTTACGTTTTTGTCTGTTAAATAAGGAGCAGCCAATTGTTTGCGGTATCCTGCTAATTCTGTTTTAAAGGCGCTATTAGTATCTAAACCATTTGCTTCGGCTTCAAATACTTTCATTTTAAATGTCGAAAATAAATCAACGTATTCTTTTACTGATTTTTGCTCTTTATTTACTTCTTTCCCACTATTCTTATGGTAAACGTTTTCGAACTCACTTTTATAAACGGATTTACCATTTATTGTCATAATAACTGGTTCGCTTGTTTGTGCTAAGGAAGTAAAACCGATAGCTGATAATGTTAAAATTCCTAAAGTACGATTCTTCATAATTGTGTTTTTTTTAAGGCTAGCAAATTTATAATTAGTTTTTAATTTTCAGTAGTCAATTATTTAATAATTTCTTCAAGTTTTGCGTCCAATTCGGCACCTCTTAAATTTTTAGCAACAATTTTACCTTCTTTATCTAATAATAAGTTCTGAGGAATACTAGTAATACCATATAATTTACCAGCTTCATTGCCCCAACCTTTTAAATCACTAATTTGAGTCCAAGTTAAATTATCTTTTTCAATAGCTTGAATCCATTTTTCTTTTACCTGATCAAACGACACTCCTAATACGGTAAACCCTTTGTCTTTATATTTATTGTAAGCATTTACCACGTTGGGATTTTCTGCTCGACAAGGACCGCACCAACTAGCCCAAAAATCCACTAATACGTATTTACCTTTTAAATCTGTTAAGTTTACCATTTTGCCATTTGGGTCGGCTTGAGCGAAGTTTAAAGCAGGGTATCCAATTGTAGTTCCACGAATTTGTGTTATTTTTTCTTGAGCTAATTTTCCGTATTTAGTGTTTAAAATGCTTTTATCTAAAAGTGCTACCACTCTTTCTAGTTCTTCAACAGGAGCTGTGGAGTTTTGGTGATTATAATAAATTGCGTAACCGCTTACAGCAGATTTTGGGTGTGTTTTGATGAAATTTTCGATCGCTAATTTCACTTCCGCTTCCATGCCCTTGTATTCGGCTACTTTCTCGTTCATAGTAGCTGCATCGCCCTTATTTTTAGCTTCGTTATAAGCATTTACCAAGGCTTGTTGTCTTGTTCCAAAACCAAACATCATGGTATTATAGTCATTATAATCTTTTTGGGTTTGGCCACCGCTTACTTTAGCTTTTGGTAAACTATCAATATGAGCTGAAATGGTAGTTTTTCCTCCATCAATAAAGAAAATTAAGTTTGGTTGCTCGTTTATATTACGAGAGCGAGTCATCCAATACATATTAGGTTCTTTGCCTTTACCAGTAAATGCAAATTTACCCGCTTTAACTTTAGCGCTATCAGTAAAATCTTTTCCGTCCCATTTATGGTGAATATAGGCGTATGAGTTATCGGGAGCGTTTTTTAAATCTCCGTTGATACTATAGTTATAAGGTGTTTGAGAAAAAGAGGCCAAAGAAAAAGCCGAAAGAGCTATCGTGAAAAATTTTGTCATTATTTTTGATATTTAACTAGCAAATGTAGTTTTTATTGTGGGAGTAGGGCGTTTTGATTCGTTAAAAAATGAAAATTTCGGGGGTTAAATAGTTTTAAAATGGATTATTGGGCAAAAGTGCCTTTGGGTTTAATTAATTGTTAAATGTAGCTTACTTTATTGTCATTTTTATTCACAATTGGTTGCTGGTGTTTTAAAATGTCTTATTTTTGTTTCGCTAAAAAGTGACCACCCTATAAGAGGAAAACTATTCTGTAATCCGCCTTAAACCACTTAAGCATTTAAAATAAAAACAATTAAACCCAAAAACATGAAAAAAACTTTACTTAGTTTATCATTAATTACTTTAGCTTTAGTTGGTAAAGCACAAGATTGTACGGAATTATTTTTCTCTGAATATGTAGAGTCTACAAATAATGACAAAGCATTAGAAATTTACAATCCAACAAGTAACCCAATAACCATTAACAATGATTACCGTATTGTTAGATATAACAATGGAACAGGATCTTTTACTGGTAGCCCAGCTACTCAACAATACGTTATATTAAATCCTCATACAATTCAACCGCATGATGTTTGGGTTTTAGCAATTGATAAAAGAAATCCAAGTGGTACAGGAAATGACATTCCTGTTTCAGCATCTGTACAAGCTGTGGTTGATACGTTTGTTTGCCCAGACTATAATATTAGCTACGCATTGTCTCATAACGGTAACGATGCTATTTCATTACAACGTTTAGTTGGTGGAAATTGGGTATATTGTGATATTATTGGCGAAATCGGTTTTAACCCGGTTATTGGTTGGGCTGATTGTCCACCATTTTATGCTTCAGACTGTGTAAATTCAAAAACGGTATTTACAGAAGACCATACAATGATTAGAAAAAGTTCAGTAAAAACTGGAAGAATAACTAATGAATCGTTTAACCCTACATTGCAATGGGATACATTGTTACAAAACACACTTGTAAATAACTTGGCAGTTACAAATCATCAATTAGGAAGTCATACTTGTGATTGTAGTTCTTTAATTGGATTAAAAGAATATAAAAAAGACTCACAAGTAAAAATGTTTCCAAATCCTTTAGCAAGTGCTGCAAGTTTAACTTTTTTATCAGCTGATAAAAAAATAACAACTATTAAAGTTTTAAATTTGTTTGGTCAAGTAGTAAAAACTATAGTATTAGATAAACCAACTATCAATACTACTCAAGAGTTTAATATTTCAAAAGGAGTTTACTTTACAGAAATGATTTTTGAAGACAAAACATCAACTATCGAAAAATTAATTATTGAATAATTTTTAAAAATTACAAAAAAGCCTGTCGGGTATTAGTTTTAACTTTAACTGACAGGCTTTTTTATTTGTAAATCAATAACTTGTCATGTTTTTTATGAAGCAGCTAATTACAAAAAGCACGTTACTTTTTTTATTTATTTTAATAAATTCAATTGCATTTTCACAATCCTTTACCATTAAAGGCAGTATTAAAGATGCTGTAACTGGGGAAGGACTTATTGGTGCAAGCGTAATAGCTAAACCAGGTGTGGGTGGTGTAACTGATATTGAAGGTAACTATTCGTTTAAAATAGAGCCAGGTACTTATACACTTAAAGTTAATTATGTTGGCTATTTGCCAATGGAGGCAAAAGTAAAGGTTATTGATAAAGATGTAACTTCAATTTTTGTATTAGAATCGCAAACATTAGATGAAGTAGAAATTACTGCCAATATTGGAACGGTTAGAGAAACCCCTGTTGCTATCACTAATATTTCTCAACAAAAAATACAAGAAGAATTAGCGGGGCGAGATTTGCCAATGATTTTAAATAGTACGCCTGGTGTTTATGCTACCGAACAAGGAGGTGGTGCTGGAGATTCGCGAATTACATTAAGAGGTTTTGACCAAACAAATATTGCTGTTATGGTTGATGGTGTACCTGTTAACGATATGGAAAATGGTGCTGTTTATTGGAGTAATTGGGACGGATTAAGTGAAATCACAAAAACAATGCAGGTGCAGCGTGGTTTAGGTGCTACAAAATTGGCAGTTTCATCTGCAGGTGGAACAATGAACATTATTACAAAGTCAATTGAGCAAAAACCAGAAATAAGCGTGAAGCAAGATTTTGGTAATAATAATTATAAACGTACCGCTTTTAGTTACAACTCGGGCTTAAAAAATGATAAATTTGGAATTGTTTTGGCAGGAAGTTATCGTAGTGGCGATGGTTATGTGCAAGGAACATTTCTTGAAGCTTGGAGTTATTTTGTAAAATTACAATGGCGGGTGAATTCACGCCACATGTTATCTTTAAGTGGAAATGGAGCTCCTCAAAGACATGGGCAAAGAGCTTTTCAAACAACCTTAGGTGTTTTTAATAAAGGATTAGCATCAGAGTTAGGTGTAGAAGATCCTAATAAAAACATGAATTTATCAGGATTTTTAAATGCAAATTCAGAAGAAAAACCAAGGTCGTATAATTATGATGTTGCTGTTTTAAATGGTGAAGATTATTATTTAAGAACAAATTATTACCATAAGCCATTGTTTAATTTAAGTCATTTTTGGTCGGTTAATGATAAATTAACAGTTTCAACCGTTGGTTATGCATCATTTGGTTTTGGAGGAGGCGTATCAATTAATAACATTATTCCAAATGATAAATCTACGGGTTATATTGATATCAATAATCTTTATAACAGTAATTCATCGTTTGTAGCGTCAGGCAATACTCTTAAATATTATGGTTCAGAACGTAGTTCGTCTAACTTTTTACGAGCATCCGTAAATAATCACCGTTGGTATGGTTTATTATCTACAGCAACTTATAAAATTAACAAGCCATTAACGTTAACATTAGGAGTTGATGCGCGTTATTATCAGGGCCTTCATTACCGTGAAGTTAAAGATTTATTGGGCGGAGATTACATTCGAGATCTATCTGATAGAAATGCTGCAAAAGGTGTCATTGATCCTTTTAATCCAACGGCAATTGACCAAAACTTTAAAAATGAGATGAAACGAGTAGGCGATAAAATCACCTATAACTATGATGGTTTAGTAAATTGGGGAGGTTTATTTGGACAGTTAGAATATAAAAAAGATAAATGGACGGCCTTTATGACGCTTACTGGCTCTTATACTGGTTACCAGCGTAAAGACTATTTTGAAAGAAAAGATGTAACTATTGGCGAGGTAAGCAAAGGCCTTGATAAATTTATTGATTATTTTAAAGATAACAGAAATGATGATGTATTTACTGCAGCTGTAGGATTTAATGAAACTTTATTAGCAAATAGTAGTAGTAACCAAACACAAGGGAATTCTTTTCTTGTTTATACAAATCATAATCACCGAACGTTTGAAAGTGGAGACACTACTTTTGTTGTAAAATATGTTTATAACAGCAGCACTCTAACCACAAATCCGGTTGATACTTTTTATTTATTAAATGCAAAAAAATACACGATTGATTCTAAAGAAGCTAATTATTCTACTTCACGTAAAAAATGGTTTCCGGGTTATACTGTAAAAGGAGGTGTAAATTATAAGTTAAATTCACATTATAATGTTTATGCTAACATTGGCGCTTTAAGTGTTGCACCTAAATTTAACAATGTATTTAATGGCAACCAAATAGGAAATAAGGAATTTGAAGATTCAAAAAACCAGTTCATCAACTCGCAAGAAGTTGGCTTAGGCATCAATTATAAACCTATTGCTGTTAATGTAAATGTGTATTATACAAAATGGGATAACAAACCAGTACCAACTGTTACTGGTACTAATAACGATGTATATAATATAAATGGTATAAATACTTCCCATTTTGGAGTTGAAGTTGATTGGGTTTATAAAATTATTAAACAGATTGAATGGGAGAGTGCTGTATCTGTTGCTGATTGGAAATATAAAGGAGGAAGTAAAGTTGTATTAACTGATGACGTTACTGGAAATATTGTAGGAACTGTTGATTATAGCGCAAATAATGTGCATTTAGGTAACGCTGCTCAATTACAAATTAGTAATGCGTTAAGGTTTACTATTTATAAGAGATTTTGGATTAAACCACGTTTCACATATTTTGGTAAAAATTATTCAGAAATTAGGGCGACAGATTTAGTAGGTGCAAATAAAGATAAAGAATCTTGGAAAATGCCAAATTATGGATTGTTTGACCTTGCAGCTGGTTACGAGTATAAATTAGATAAAATAAGAATTAACCTTAATGTAAATGTAACCAATCTATTAGATGCGTTTTATATATCTGATGCAACCAATAATGCTGTGGCTCAAAATTTTGATGCAAATTCGGCAACTGTATTTATTGGGCCAGGAAGACAATTCAAATTTGGAGTGAAATTAACTTTTTAAAACTATAAAATAAACAAAATGAAAAAGACAACAATTATAACATCCGTGTTGGCATTGATAGGTACACTGTCATTTGCTCAGGCGCCACTGCCAACAACAGAAAACTTTAATAGTTTTATCGGAACTTTTGCTCAGGCAGGATGGACATTTAATGAGAATCCATTTGGATCTCCAAGTTACTCATATCCTTCTGGTGGAGTATCCGGAACAGCTGCAGGTCGTTTAGATGAGTCTAATGACAATATCGTAGTATTTGTTGGCGATCAGATGGGACAAGTAACCTTTGCATTGAAAGGAACTGTAACATCAGCGCCATGGCAAGGTGTTTTTGATGTTCAAGAGTCTACTAATGGCTCAACTTGGACTACTACTTTGGCATCTTACACTACAGGTGTTTTAGCTACTAGTTTTAATACTTATTCAGTAACTCCATCAGCTAGCGCTCGCTATATTCGCTGGAATTTTTCTACAAAAGTAAGTGGATATAACGTAGCTATTGATGATATTAATATTAGCGAAGGTAATCCAGTAACATCAGATATTAACGTGTGGTATAATACTACAAATGTTTTAACGAATGGTACTACTGCTCCTTATAACACAGCAGTTGGTACACCACTTAACTTAAATTTTTTGGTTAGAAATGTTGGTTTAGCAACATTAAATGTTTCAAATATTACTTTTACAGGCGCAAATGCTTCTGATTATTCATTAGTTTCTCCTGGAACGTCTTTTTCAGTAAATGCACAATCTAATCAAGCATTAACAGTAGCGTTTAATCCAAGTGCTAATGGTTCTCGTGTTGCCGATATTGTTATCACTAGCAACGATGCTGATGAAGCAACATACATAATTCATTTAAACGGTGTTGGTGGTACAACAGCATCTGAACCAACAAGCCAAGCAACGGCTTTAATGTTTAGTAATGTAAAATCGTACCGTGCCTCATATTCATTTGTTCCTGCTGTAAGTGGTGCCGCTGGGTATATTGTTTTATACAAAAAAGCTACAACTTCAATAACTGATATTCCTGTGGATGGTGTATCTTATTCAAGAGGAGATATGATTGGTTCATCTAAAGTAGCTTATGTGGGTACAAATACATTAAATGTAATTCCAAATGTATGGGCAGCATCCAATTATCAATTAGCAGTTTTTGCTTATAATGGTAGTGGTACGTCTATTAATTATAATACAACTTCACCACTAACAAATAGTTTAACAAGTACTGGTTCAATGCAGCCTGCAAACGAATATAATGGAATCTCTACAGCCAATAGTTCTTTTGTAACCGATTTGCATAATAAGATCAATCCACATACATCAGTTTTTTACACTAATTATGCAAATACAATGATTAATTTATTTGAGGCGAGAGATACAACAAACGGGCAAAAATTTGTTGAATGTCGTTACAGTGGTTATCGTGCTGTTTATTCCCCTCCTTTTGATTGGACAAATAATGATTTCAGTCGTGAGCACTCTTATTGTCACCAATGGATGCCAACAAATCCAGCAGATAATCCTGAAAAACCTGAGTACAATGATCAACATCATTTATTTCCAACAAAGCAAACTGATGTTAATGCAGAAAGAAGTAATTATCCTTTAGGTGATGTTGTTACACCTTTGAATACATTTATGTTATGTAAATCTGGAAATGATGCCTTCGCTCATAAAGTTTTTGAGCCTCGTGCTGATCAAAAAGGTAATTCTGCTCGTGCATTAATGTATGTAGCTGTTTGCTATAATGGTGTGAGTGGAAATAACTGGGCGTTCAAAAACCCAATAAATAATACCAATATTCAATACGGTCAAGATCAAAATTTATTAAAAAAATGGCATTTTCAAGATCCACCAGATTCATACGAAATTTCTCGTAACGACTTTTTAGATTCGTTACAGGGTAATCGTAATCCATTTATTGATAGTGTGCGTTATGCTTGTTATATTGATTTTAGTAATTTGAATTATATTGCTTATACTGGTGGAAATCAACCTTGCTACACAGCAGTTGGTATTAAAGAAAATGTAGCCACTCATTTCGAATATGTGTTGGCTCCAAACCCAACATCAAATGAGTTTTATTTAATGATTGACGCTAAGGTAGCCGAGAAATTTAACTTAGACATTATGGACGTAACTGGAAGAAGCGTTTATAAAAGAGATGTTGACGTGATTAATGGATTTAATAATGTGGTTGTGAATGATCTTAAATTAAATAGTGGCGTTTACTTTGTAAACCTTCATTATAAGAATGAGAAAATTACTCGTAAGCTAATTATACAGTAATTAATACTAATAATAAAAAAGCCCTTACTTATTAGTAAGGGCTTTTTTATTGGATTTAATTAATAATTACTTCAACAAAGCTAATTGCAATACCTCTGTCATTTGATTGACATATTTAAAAGTTAAACCTTTTAAATAATCTGCTTTAATATCATCAACATCTTTTTTATTATCTGCACACAAAATAATTTCTTTAATACCAGCACGCTTTGCAGCTAATATTTTTTCTTTTATTCCGCCAACAGGTAATACTTTTCCACGTAGGGTAATTTCGCCAGTCATGGCTAAATGTTTTTTTACTTTACGCTTAGTTAAAGCAGAAGTAATAGAGGTTAACATAGCAATACCAGCACTTGGACCATCTTTAGGTGTGGCGCCTTCGGGTACATGAACATGTATGTTGTAATTTTCAAAGGTTTCTGAATCAATATTTAATTCCTCATTATGTGCTTTTATAAACTCTAAGGCTAATGTTGCACTTTCTTTCATCACATCACCTAAATTTCCTGTTAAGGTTAATTTAGCGCCTTTTCCTTTAGATAAAGAAGTTTCAATAAATAAAATATCGCCTCCAACTTGTGTCCAAGCTAAACCAGTAACCACACCAGCCACATCATTACCTTGGTATTTAGCCTTTTCGTGCGAAGGCCCCAATATTTTAGCAATGACTTCTTCTGATATTTTCGGTAAGGTTTCTTCTTTAACCACATGCACTGCTACATAACGTGCAATTTTAGAAATACGTTTTTCTAAATTACGAACTCCGCTTTCGGCTGTGTAATTTTCAATAACGAATTCTAATTGCTTATCCGTTAATTTTAATTGCGATTTTTTTAAACCGTTTTCTTCAATTTGTTTCGGCAATAAATGTTGTTTGGCAATTTCAATTTTCTCTTCAACGGTATAACCACTCACGTCAATAATTTCCATACGGTCGCGTAAAGCAGGTTGTATGGTTGCTAAATTATTGCAAGTGGCAATAAATAATACTTTACTTAAATCGAAATCGTTCTCTAAAAAATTATCATAAAACGTCGAATTTTGTTCTGGATCTAAAACCTCTAATAGAGCAGAGGATGGGTCGCCATGATAATCGCTTCCTACTTTATCAATCTCATCTAAAATAAAAACAGGGTTAGAAGATTGTACCTTTTTCAAGTTCTGTAAAATACGTCCTGGCATAGCACCAATATAGGTTTTACGATGTCCACGAATTTCACTTTCATCTTTTAAACCACCTAAGCTCATACGAATGTATTTGCGGTTTAATGCTTTGGCAATACTTTTTCCTAAAGATGTTTTACCAACTCCAGGAGGCCCGTATAAACATAAAATAGGGGCTTTTAAATCACCTTTTAATTTTAAAACAGCTAAATGTTCAAGGATACGTTCTTTTACTTTTTCTAAACCAAAATGATCTTCGTTTAAAGTAGCCTCTGCATGTTTTAAATCGAAATTGTCAACTGTAAATTCGTTCCAAGGTAAATCTAGTAATAGTTCCAAGTAATTGGTTTGAATGCCAAATTCAGGTGAATTAGGATTCATACGAGATAATTTGCTCATTTGTTTGTCAAAAATATCTCCAATTTCCTTACTCCATTTTTTAGTTTTAGCTTTTTCTCTTAACTCTTCAAAATCTTGTTCATGGCTTTTTTCACCTAACTCTTCCTGAATCGTTTTGATTTGTTGGTGTAAAAAATAATCACGTTGTTGTTTATCTAAATCAACTTTTACTTTATCTTGAATTTGGTTTTTTAATTCCAACATTTGTAAATCCTTTGTTAAATGAGTCAACACCATGGTTGCTCTATCTTTTAAACTAGGAACTTCTAACATCTGTTGTTTCTCAGCAGAGCTGGCATTCATGTTTGATGAAATAAAATTCACCATAAAATTTTGGCTCTCAATATTATTTAAAGCAAAACCAGCTTCTGTTGGAATGTGTTGTGACTTTTGAATAATTTGTATGGCCGTATCTTTTAAGGTAGAAACAATGGCTTGAAATTCTTCGTCGCCTTTTTCTGGACGAGTTTCTTCAAATCGCTGAGTTTTAGCTTTATAGTAAGGTTCATTTTGAGTGAATTCTTTGATGCGGAAACGCTTTTTACCTTGGATAATAACAGTCGTATTTCCATCAGGCATACGTAACATTTTTATAATTTGAGCTACGGTTCCAACGTTATGTAAATCCTCAGGTTGAGGATCTTCAATACCATCGTTTTTTTGAGTAACTACGCCAATCGTTTTATCGCCTTTGTAAGCGTCTTTTATAAGGTTAATAGACTTATCTCTACCAACAGTAATAGGAATAACTACACCAGGAAATAAAACGGTATTACGTAACGGTAAAATTGACAGTATTTCGGGTATTTTTTCGGCGTGCATATTGTCCTCATCTTCTGCCGAAAGTAAAGGAATGAAATCGCTATCCTCGTCAATCATTGGCTCAAAGGGCATTTTATCTGAATCTTTAAAGAAAATCATAGTAATTGGTCATTATTGTGGTATACAATATACGATTATTATGCCATTGGTGTTTTAGGACTTTGTGGCAGGATATATTTTTTTTGAGGTTCTTTTCTTATATTTGCCTCGTTGGAAAAGGGAATTTGGTGAAAATCCAAGACTGTACCCGCAGCTGTAAGTTCTTATTTAGGTTATACAATAACCACTGTTTATTATAATTGCAAAGGCTTCGACTCCGCTCAGCCTGACATCAATTTTGAATGGGAAGGTGTATAATTAGAACAAGTCAGAAGACCTCCCAATAAATCGATGTTTAGAATTCCGGGAAAAGGATTCATAAAGACATTGTAACCATTTGAATGAAATTTCATTTTATTGTTAGCGCTTGTGTAAGTTTGCTTTTTTGTTATACCCCTATAAATGCGCAATTTGCCCCGCCTGTTGGTCACGAAGGAAATACAGCCATGTATAAGGATAGTTCAGCTTTTGTTGCTTGGGCTAATAAATGTCATGTTACAAGAGGTTTTCAAGACATATCCAATCAAAGTTTAGGTTATACTAATGTTGGAGATAGTTCTTTGGCTATTGGCCAAGCAGGCACTAATGGCGTGGTTAGTTTAGGAGATGGCGGTGTTGCTATTCTTGAATTCTCAAGTCCAATTTTGGATGGAAATGGACCAGATTTTGCAGTATTCGAAAATGGGTTTGATGATTTATTTTTAGAATTAGCCTTTGTAGAAGTGAGTAGCGACGGCATTCACTTTTTTAGATTTCCTGCAATTAGTAATACAGATACAACAACTCAAACAGATGGTTTTGGTTTAACAGATGCCTCTAAATTACATAACTTAGCTGGTAAATATAGAGCAGAGTATGGAACTCCTTTTGATTTGGCCGATATAGCCAATGATGCTTTATTAAATAAGCAATCTATTACTCATGTAAAAGTGATTGATGTGGTTGGTTCTATTCAAAATCAATATTGTAGTAGAGATGCGAATAACCATAAAATAAACGACCCTTGGCCAACTGGTTGGGGAAACGGAGGCTTTGATTTAGACGCGGTAGGAGTGATTCATCAACAAGCTGTTGGGATTAATGAATTGGAATTAAGGAATATTTCCATTTATCCAAATCCTGCAACGGATATGTTGTATGTTAATCTTCCATCAACCAATTATTCTGTGGAAGTAATCAATTTGATGGGTGAAGTTGTTTTGAAGTCAGAAAATAAATCCAATACAACTTTTATAGAAATTAACAATTTAAAATCAGGAGTTTATTTTTTAACGATTTCCTCAGAAGGACAACAAAAGCAAATGAAGTTTGTGAAGTTGTAGTTTGATAGGAACACTGATGGAACGGATTATTTGGATTTTCACGGATTTTTAAAACGATTAATTTGTTGATATGCAAAAAAATAAAATCGGTATTAATCAGTTAAATCCGTTTTATCCGCGTTCCAATTTTATTGTTAAGCAAACCAAGCCCTAAACGTATCGTAAAAAAACAAATAGATAAAGTACAATACAAAGCACCATGAAATGGCAGAAATGCTTAAATAAATAATTACTTTTTTCTTGTCTTTGTAAAAACGTTCCGCTAAAAAAGCACCAATTGGTATTGATAAGAAAATAGGAGTGAGAATGGCAATACCTTTTAAACCAAAGCGATGTTTAATTCTGATGACTCTACGATTAAATTTGGTAAATATTTTTTTAGGATGTTTTGATGAAAACATCTTTTCTTTTACTTTATCCCACCATTTTAAAATCCCAGCAAATAAATAAGTAAACAAAACAGATCCAAAAACAGCGCCAGTACAGCTGCTTACTAAGGCTAATAGGTAATTAGATTTATAAATTGCAATAACCGTAGGGATCCCAATTTTTGACAAGGAAATAGTACAAGCTAGTGCAGCAGAAATGAATTGTAAAACGTCGGTACTATCCATTTTGGTAGAGTAGAGTTAGAACTAAAAAATTAAATTTTTTCGCCAAAGGCTAAATCACCAGCGTCTCCTAAACCCGGTACAATATAGGAATGAGCTGTTAATTCTTCATCAATTGCTCCACACCAAATAGTGAAGTTTTTAGTGGGTAAATTTGCTTTCACATAATCAACTCCTTCGCGGCTGCTAATGGCTGAAATAATATGTACATGCTTTGGGGTGCCTTTTGCTAAAATTGCTTTGTAAGCCAAAACAATCGAGCCACCTGTGGCAATCATTGGGTCACATAAAATCAAAATCTTTCCATCGATGTTCGGACTAGAAACATATTCTACATGAATATCAAAAGTATTATCTTTATGATGTCTTCTGTAAGCCGAAATAAAAGCATTTTGAGCTCTGTCGAAGTAATTTAATACGCCGATATGCATTGGTAAACCTGCACGTAAAATCGTAGCGATAACAGGTTGGTCAGTTAAATGGCTTGTTTCAGCAATTCCTAAAGGAGTTGTAGTTTCTTTGGTATGATATTCTAATGTCTTAGAAATCTCGTAACTCATGATTTCACCCATACGTTCTAGATTTCTACGAAAACGCATGCTGTCTTTTTGAATGGCGACATCACGTAACTCGGCAGTGAACTGATTAAAAATAGAATTTTGTTCGGATAATATATGGACCATCATGTGTGTTATTTAGTAAGTAATTTGTTGTCTAATTTATAAGTTATAATTCAGAATTAATAATTTTTTAGAGAGATTCTTTTGGTTTTCGTCCAGCCAAATAAACTCCGCTAATAATTAATATTCCCGAAACAACTTTTAAAGGCGTTAATTCGTCTTTACCTAACCAAATGGCAATTATAGTTGCTAGAAAAGGCTGTAAATAAATATACATACTTACTACCGACGAACTTAAAGCTTTTAACGCGTAAGTGTTTAATAAATAGGCTAAAAAGGTTGTAGCCACAACTACAAAAGCCATCGCAAATAATGTTTTTGAGGATAAAGAACTCCAATCAACACTCAATAAATCTGGCATACCAAATGGACAGATATAAATAAAGCCAAATAAAAATATCCATTTCATTACGGTGACGGTTTGGTATTTTTGCATATATGGTTTTGCCATTACTACAAAAACAGCCCAGGATAATGAATTTACTAAAGTCATTAAATCGCCTGCAGCAGTTTCGCTGCCAATTGCAAATGAACCTTGTGCTTTAAATAGTAATAATGTTACGGCTCCAATAACCCCAAAACCTAAACCAGTTAATTTTAAAGCAGTGAGCCGTTCTTTAAACACAATAATGGTAAACAACATCACAGCAATAGGATTGCTCACCATAATAATAGCAGAGTTAATAGGTTTGGTTAAACTCAAACCATAAATAAAAAAAGCTTGATTAACCGCAACACCAAACAAAGCTAAGAGCATCATTTTTTTTAGATCTCCTTTTTCTAACGATTCTTTTTTTGAGAAGAAAGATAATGCCCAAAATAAAACTAGAGCGCCGCTAATTCGTAACATTACTAAACCCAAAGGTTTGATATAAGTAGGCATTAAATCTTTAGCAATGGAATAATTCAAGGCATAAATTACCTGAGCGGCAAATAAAGAAAGATGGGCTTTTAAAGAAGAATTCATTTTCGTTGACAAATATGCGGTATATTTTCCGAAATTTACACATGCAATTTACTGACCAGCTAAATAATACGATTGAACTGAAGTCTTTTCCAAACCGGATAATATCATTAGTTCCTTCTCAATCGGAGTTATTATGGGATTTAGGTTTAAGAGAAGAGCTAGTGGGCATTACCAAATTTTGTATTCATCCACAGGAAATGTTTAAAAGCATTGAAAGAGTAGGTGGAACTAAAACATTGAACATCGAAAAAATTCGAGCACTTCAGCCTGATTTAATAATTGGGAATAAAGAAGAAAATGAACAATCTCAAATTTTAGAATTGCAAAAAGAATTTACCGTTTGGATGAGTGATATATATACTTTGGAAGATTCTTTAAGTATGATTGAAAAGATTGGAGTATTAGTAAATAAAGTAGAGGCAGCTAATGTGATTAAAAATAATATTCAACCTTCTTTTTTGAATTTGAGACAACTCAACAAAAATGGTTTGTATTTTATTTGGAGAGAACCTTTTATGGCGGCAGGTAAGGCAACATTTATTGGAGATATACTTAAACGAATTGGATTTGAAAATAAACTAAGTAATGAGCAGGCTCGCTATCCTGAATTAAATATAGACGAGATAAAATTGCTTAATCCTGAATTGATATTATTGTCATCCGAGCCTTATCCTTTTAAAGCTAATCATATTAAAGAACTACAAGATATTTTACCTCATTCAAAGATAGTTTTGGTAGATGGAGAATTATTCTCCTGGTATGGAAGTCGTTTACAAAAAAGTGTAGCCTATTTTAATGAACTAATAAGCCTTTTGTAAATAAAAAACTCCGCCAATACTATTGAGCGGAGTTTCAAATATATGTTGTTTTATTATTTGTAAGTAGGTCGGTTAATACTTGCTCCTAAAGCTTTTCCGTAACCAGGGCTTGTGTTAAATTTCAAACTAAATTCTAATCCACCTTTTGCTTTTGATGCTCCTGTTAATTGAGAGGTATTTAAATCATAACTTACACAAAAAGCATATTTATCATATTGAAATTGTAAGGCAGGAATAATAGCATCACCCACACGATAATAAGCTCCTAGCGCAATTGAACTTGCTTTTTTAATTCCAGTATAAACAGATTGATCTTGAATAATATATTTAAATAAACAACCTATATTAATTTCCTGTGAGGGTCCTTGGCGCATATATAAAGCACTTGGCACAATTGCAATTCCTGCATTTTGAATACCAATATCAAAATTTCCATGCACTGCATATTTCACAAATTGTTTATCACCACTAAGTGCATAAGAATATTTTGGCATATTATAATGAAATACAGATGCACCAATATCAAATTTAGTACCGTCGTTAGCACTAATGTAACGCTCACTTTTAGCATAATGATATACAATACCTGCTACTAAATCACCTTGTATAAATGAATTTGTTGGTGTTTTTTCTCCAGATGCAATAGCCGCATCATAAGTAGAACCATTATACTGGCTTTCCCATTGCAATTTAGATGGATCAATAGTTCTGTAATTTATACCGCCGCCGATACCAGCTGAAAATTTACCATGGGCGCTCGTTTTTACAACGGCATTAAAACCTAAATTTACTAATATAGCACCTAAGCCTGCGTCGCCGGCTTTATCTTTATAGATGCTTAGTGCTAAACCTGTATAGGCTTTTTTTAGTTTTAAATGTTTAATTGTTTTCTCAATACTTATACCATAAGTTTGAAAAGGACTAGTAACACTAGCCCATTGATTTCTATAATTTGCAATGATTCTAGTATCAAATGCGGTACAGCTCATAGCGGGATTTAATAAAACCGGAGTTTCATTAAATTGCGAAAAGTGAATGTCTTGCGCCTTTGTTAAGAGAGGTAGTAAGATGATACTGGTTAGGATTATTTTTTTCATTTTCATAGTTCTAAAATTTTATATATCGTATTCTGATTATCTAATAAGTGTAATGTTACCTTTCATTTTAAATGATTGTCCATCAATGGATACACCATCCGCTTTGTAAACAAACACACCAGTGTCCATTTTTTTACCTCTAAATGTTCCGTCCCAACTATTTTCTAAAGTTGAAGTTTCAAATACTTTTTCGCCCCAACGATTAAAAATCTGTAAGTTAAAAGTAGAGATACATCTTCCGTGCACATTAATCACGTCATTTAATCCATCATCATTTGGAGAGAATACATTTGGAATAAAGAAATCTCCACAATTAATATCAACTACAACCGTTACGGTATCTTGAACTTTACAATAAGGAGAGTTAGATGCGACTACGATATATTGGGTTGTTACAGTTGGTTGCACCACAGTGTTTGAACATGTGACACAGGTAATGGTGTTGCCATTAACGTTTGGCGACCAGCTATAGGATACACCACCCGATGCATAAACTGTAGCAGTTTCACCGATGTTAATAGTGGTGTCGCCGTCAACAATTAATACTGGCATATCAAATACATTAACAAAATTTGTTTTCACTAAAGTATCAAAGCCACAAGTATTAGATGCTGTAGCAACCACCGAAAAACTTCCAGCTGAAGGATAGCAAGCTTCGGGAGCAACACCCACTGTTGAGGTTCCAATGCCGCTTTCGTAATACCATTGATAGAAAATAGGTTGACTACCAGTTGATGTAGCACTAAAGGTTACACATCCTCCAGTACAGATAGTATCGTTGTTTAGAGTAGCAAAATTGATAATGTCAGGTGCAGTTTTTACCAATAACTTAATCGTATCTGATTGAGAGCATACACCATTGGAAACTGTAACTGTATAAATAACAGTAGTTGAATTGGAAGGTAAAGCTACAACACTTGATGTATTGTTCGCTCCAGAAATAGCTGAAGTTGGCTGCCATGAATAAGTTAAGCCAGCTACAAAAGGAGCAGATAAAGTAACCGTTTTTGTTAAGCAAACCGTTGGACTACTAGCAACAATAGTTGGATTAATAACAGGTAAAACACTTACGGTTGCTACAGCTTGAGCAGTGCAAGCACCAGTCCCTGCTAATACTGTATATGTAGTGGTTGTAGTTGGATTCACTAAAACAGTATCATTAGCTATAGGATTAGCTCCAGCGCTTGCTGTCCAAACATAAGGTCCGAAACCATTACAAGATAAACTTGTTGTTTGCCCACTACAAATTGTAGAAACTGAAGGAGTGATGTTAACACTTAATGATGGAGCAACAGACACTGAAGCAACAGCTTGAGCAGTACACGCGCCTGTACCTGATAATACAGTGTAAGATGTCGTTGTTGTTGGCGTAACAGTAATAGATGAAGTGCTAGCTCCCGTTGACCATACAAATGGACCCGTACCTGTTGATGATAATATTGTGTTTTCTCCTAAGCAAATAATTGTATTAGAAGGCGTAATATTGATTGGAGCAACTGGTGCAATCGATACGGTAGCTAAAGCTGTCGTAGTGCACGCACCTGTTCCTGATAAAACTGTATAGGTTGTTGTTACATTAGGAGTAACTGTAACATTTGCCGCACTAGTAGGATTTACACCCGTACTTGCTGTCCACGTAAAAGGCCCAACACCAGATACTGATAAAGAAGCGCTTTCTCCTAAACAGATCACAGTGTTTGAAGGTGTGATATTGATAGATGGAGTTGTTCCAACAGATACGGTAGCCACTGCAGACGCTGTGCAAGTGCCAGTTCCAGATAAAACAGTATATGTTGTTGTGACTAAAGGAGACACTGTTACTGTTGCTGCACTTGCTGGGTTAGTTCCTGAACTAGCTGTCCAAATAAATGGAGCGGACCCACTGGAAGAAAGTACCGCACTTTGACCTGCACAAATACTTGATATAGATGGTGTAATACTTACAACAGGTATTGAAGTAATAGACACTGTCGCAACAGCAGTTGCTGTACAAGTTCCAGCGCCAGATAACACAGTATATGTTGTAGTAACAGAAGGTGTCACTGTTACTGTTGCTGCACTAGCAGGATTTGTTCCAGAACTTGCTGTCCATACAAAAGGGGCTGAGCCACTTGAAGAAAGCACAGCACTTTGTCCCGCACATATTGAAGTTAATGAAGGCGTAATACTAATAGATGGGGTAGTAGATATTGAAACTGTAGCAACCGCTTGTGCTGTGCAAGTTCCAATTCCCGATACAACGGTGTATGATGTTGTAGATGATGGAGTAACAGTAACGTTTGCCGCACTAGCAGGATTTGCACCTGAACTTGCAGTCCATGCAAAGGGACCTGGGCCTGTTGATGATAACGAAACACTTTGCCCTAAACAAATTGTTGATGATGAAGGTGATACTGTTATTGGTACTGGAGAAGTGACGGTTACCGTTCCTGTACCAACAACTGAAGTGGGCGTATTAGCAGGATTCAAACCATTTACAGTTACTGTGTATACAGTTGTGCTACCAGGTGAAACAGTGACTGTTTGAGTAGTCATACCACCTGGAGCCCAAGAAAATGTTGGATTAGTTAAAGTAGTATTTGCAGAGATGGTTGCTGTTTGACCTGCACATATGGTAGCACTTGTGACTGGAGCAATTAACCCACAATTAGTAGATCCAGAGCCTCCCACCTGATTAAAATTAATGTTTTGTGCCTGATTTGAGTAGTTAGTCAGTAAGAGTTGATAGTATTCTCCAGCAATGGCATTGTTAATTGTAACCGTTTCTGTTGCGCTTGCCGAAAAACTGCAATCAACTGTATTTGCTGCGGTTAAATTTGAGCAATTTCCTGTTGGGGAAGAAAATGGACCCCAGAGAATGAAATCTACATCACCACCACCAGTTCCACTTACTCCAATATTAATAACTCCGTTTTGAGATACTTGAAAGTAATACCAAGCAGGGTTTGGTTGCGTAATTAAACAACCATAATCAGGACCTGCCGCCGCACTTCCACCTGTACCCGCAGGAAAAGTTGTACCAGTAGTATTATTTGCACAAAAGGCTGCAGCGCTTGCACAGCTAGTTTGTGAATAGAAATTCAATGATGCAATACAGAGTAGAAAAAAATAGATTTTTGTAAAGTTCATAAAGTTTTTTGTTATAGTTCGTTTTTATCTTTATTTATCTGATAAGTGTAATATTTCCTTTCATTTTAAATGATTGTCCATCAATGGATACACCATCCGCTTTGTAAACAAACACACCAGTGTCCATTTTTTTACCTCTAAATGTTCCGTCCCAACTATTTTCTAAAGTTGAAGTTTCAAATACTTTTTCGCCCCAACGATTAAAAATCTGTAAGTTAAAAGTAGAGATACATCTTCCGTGCACATTAATCACGTCATTTAATCCATCATCATTTGGAGAGAATACATTTGGAATAAAGAAATCTCCACAATTAATATCAACTACAACCGTTACGGTATCTTGAACTTTACAATAAGGAGAGTTAGATGCGACTACGATATATTGGGTTGTTACAGTTGGTTGCACCACAGTGTTTGAACATGTGACACAGGTAATGGTGTTGCCATTAACGTTTGGCGACCAGCTATAGGATACACCACCCGATGCATAAACTGTAGCAGTTTCACCGATGTTAATAGTGGTGTCGCCGTCAACAATTAATACTGGCATATCAAATACATTAACAAAATTTGTTTTCACTAAAGTATCAAAGCCACAAGTATTAGATGCTGTAGCAACCACCGAAAAACTTCCAGCTGAAGGATAGCAAGCTTCGGGAGCAACACCCACTGTTGAGGTTCCAATGCCGCTTTCGTAATACCATTGATAGAAAATAGGTTGACTACCAGTTGATGTAGCACTAAAGGTTACACATCCTCCCGTACAAATAGTATCGTTGTTTAAAGTAGTAAAAGTGGTAATGTCTGGAGCTGTTTTTATTTGTAATTGAACGGTGTTTGTGCCTACACACACACCATTTGAAATAGTGACTGTGTAAACAACAGTAGTTGAACTCGGAGGCATAGCAATAATACTTGATGTATTATTTGCACCCGAAATGGCTGCGGTTGGTTGCCAAGTGTAAGTTAAGCCAGGTGCTGAAGGTGCAGAAATACTAACACTTTGCGTTAAACAAACAGTTGGACTACTTATAGTAAGAATAGGATTAATTGAAGGTAATACACTAACCGTTACAACAGCAGGAATCATGATACATCCAGCTGCTGTTTGTCCAGCAACTGTATAAGCAGTTGTTGTTATTGGATTAACTGCAACTGTATCGTTAGCCATTAATCCAGGAGACCAAGTGTAAGTATTCGCTCCACTAGCAGTTAAAGTGGTTCCTGCTGCTCCAATACAAATAACCGAGTTAGCAGTAGTTGCAGTGATAGTGCTAACTGGCGGAACTATTAATGAAATAGTTTGCGTGGCAATACAACCACTTGTCTCTCCTGCCACTGTATAAATACTAGTAGCACTTGGTGTAGCTGTTACTATGGCCCCAGTTGTTGAACTTAATCCTGAACCTGACCAAGTGTAGGTTGTTGCTCCACTTCCTGTCAAAGATACTGGTGGAATTCCAATACAGTAATAAGGTAAACTTGACGTAGCGTTTACTGTTGGTGTTATGATATTTAGCGTTGTTGACGTAGAATTAGTACAAATACCGTTTGTACCAATTACGGTATAAGAAGTTGTAGTTGTTGGGTTTACTATTATTGATGACGAGCTTGCGCCATTTGACCAAATATAGCTTGTTGCTCCGATCGCCGTTAAAGTAGCTGATGATCCAGTACAAATCGTTGTATTACTTGGTGTAATTGAAATAGATAAAGTTGGTGAAACGCTTACGTTTGCAACTGCTACAGCGGTACAAGTTCCGGCACCAGCTAAAACCGTATATGTTGTAGTTGTTGTTGGGCTCACTGTCACAGTTCCAGTTGGTGTAGGATTTGTTCCTGCACTTGCTGTCCAAACAAAAGGACCCGTACTTCCAACTACAGCTAAATTAGTTGATTGTCCATTACAAATAATAGTGCTAGCCGGTGTTATATTAATTGAAAGTGTAGGAGAAATCGATACGGTTGCAACGGCTGTTACTGTACAAGCCCCAGTTCCTGATAAAACAGTGTATGTTGTGTTTGAAGTAGGAGCAACTGTTACACTTGCAGCACTTGCTGGATTAGCGCCTGCACTAGCGGTCCAAGTAAAAGGGCCAGTACCAGTTGACGTTAAGGCAACGCTTTCTCCTAAACAAATGGTTGTGTTTGATGGTGTAATACTAATTGGTGCAACTGGTGCAATAGATACGGTTGCTAAAGCTGTTGCTGTACAAGCACCCGTGCCAGATAATACAGTATAGGTAGTGGTTGTGGTTGGAGTAACGGTTACACTTGCAGCACTTGCTGGATTAGCCCCAGAACTTGCAGTCCAAGTAAACGGACCTGCTCCTGAAGATGATAAATTTACACTTTCTCCTAAACAGATTGTCGTATTAGATGGGGTGATATTAATTGCTGGAGTTGTAGAGATTGATACAGTTGCAATAGCAGAAGCAGTGCAAGTTCCCGTGCCAGACAAAACAGTATAAGTTGTAGTTGTAGTTGGAGTTACAGTAACACTAGCAGTAGCTGGTGGATTAGCGCCTGAGCTAGCAGTCCAAACAAAAGGTCCAGCGCCACTACTTGATAGCACTTGGCTTTGACCTAAACAAATAGTAGATAAGGAAGGTGTGATAGAGATAGACAGGGATGGAGAAATAGAAACTGTAGCAACAGCCGAAGCGGTGCATGTTCCTGTACCAGATAATACTGTATAAGTAGTTGTAGAACTAGGAGTAACGGTAACGTTTGCCGCACTTGCAGGGTTTGTTCCAGTACTGGCAGTCCAAACAAAAGGTCCAGTTCCAGTACTCGACAAAGCTTGACTTTGACCAAGGCAAATAGTAGACAAAGAAGGTGTAATTGCAATTGATGGAGTTGCTGATATCGAAACGGTTGCAACCGCTTGTGCGGTACAAGCTCCTGTACCAGATAGAACAGTATAAGTAGTAGTTGTAGTTGGAGTTACGGTAACATTACCTGTTGCAGGAGGATTAGCGCCAGCGCTAGCTGCCCAAACAAAAGGCCCAGCACCACTAGCAGATAAAGGCTGACTTTGACCTAAACAGATAGTTGATATGGAGGGGGTAATTGCAACCGAGGATCCTCCAACGGTAACGGTAATAACACTTGAACTAACGCACGCTCCTAATGTATTTGTAACTGTATAAGTTGTAGTTACTGACGGAGATGCTACTGTAACAGAATTTGATGGTGATGTTAATGAAGCACTAGGAGACCAAGAATAAGTTCCCGCACCACCAGAAGCAGTTAATGTAACACTTTGTCCTGCACAAATAGATCCTGCAGGGTTTTGACTTACAGGTAAAGCAGGAGGAGGAGTGAAAGCTATAGAAACTGTTTGAGTTACAGGAAATCCAGGACAAGTATTAATATCAGAATATTTAACGGTATAGGTAGTTGCAGCTGTTGGATTAGCAGTGACTACTGAGCCTGTAGTAGTAGCCAATCCACCTGAAGCAGGTGCTGACCAAGTGTAAGATCCAATAGCGAATCCACCATTTACTGTTAATGTTACAGTTTGTGGACCGCACGTTGTAGTTGGATTAACCGTTGCCGTTAAGCTTGGCTGGTTTGCGCAAGATAAACCATTCACATCTAAAAATACACCGGAATCTAAAATACCATCAGAATCATCCCATACACCAATAGTCATAGTGTACGTTTGACACGGTGTTACGTTTGCAGAGGCCGTCATTACTGGAGTACAGGCATCATAAGCTAATCCAGGTGGATTAGCTATATAGTATGCACAATTTATACAAGGACCCGTGTTATTTGTTCCATTATTTACATTTTGAATCGAAACTACATTAGAAGTAGTTGTAGTTACTGGTAAAATTGCTAAATTTTGTTGGTTGTAATTTCCTCCTAAAGGATTTGGACCGCTAAGTACAAAACCAAATACGTCGTTAATTGATCCAACTGAATATTCTGGATACTCTTCAGATCCAAAAACATAATTAATGCTCAATGTTGCACAGCTAGGAGTAATTAAGAAATTAATATAACATCCGTCAAAAGTACCATTAATACCACTATTAGCTAATGTGTTACCCAGTGTAGATCCTGGAGCTAAATTATCTAAACTTAAGTTATTAGAGCTTGTATTTGGACCAGCCACATTGGATGCAGTTCCGGTGGTAAGTAAAATTCCTGAGTTTAATGTTCCACCTAATGCCCCAGCACCATTAGCAAATGTGGCATAAGCGCCTGCAGGACAAGTAATGGTTAAGCCACTTACTACAACGCCGTTACCTTGCAAAAGTGATTGCATTTGCGCAATAGTTGGGTTTACAGCGGTGGTAATTTGCCCAAAAGAATTGGAGAATAAACCAGTAAGTAAAACAAAAAGGAATAATTTTTTCATATATCGATGGCGTTATTTTTTATTAATCTATTTAATGATTTAATAACCAAGCATGATGTTTTGTTTTTCGATAAACAATACTATTTCTTAGATAATTTTAAATCGTTAATTAATCTTTAAATTTATGAAATTCAGACTGTTCGGACAAATATCACCTCTGTAAAACGAGTGAAACTGTAGTTTGAGTTAGGGAACGAATTAGGATGGTGATATTAGCCTAAAATTGCTCTAAAAAACCTATCTTTGCGCAAATAAAAAATAATGATTCAGATAGGAAAAACAAATACTTTAACTATTTTACGACAAACGCCTCCAGGAATGTTTTTGGGTAATGATGAAAATGAAGTAGTATTGTTGCCAAATAAATGTATTGAACCCGATTTTAAAGTTGGAGATGAAATTGAGGTGTTTATTTATAAAGATTCGGAAGATCGATTAATCGCTACCCGATTAAAACCTTACGTTGAAATTAATCAGTTTGCTTTTTTAAACGTTTCGGAAGTATCTCGTGTTGGCGCTTTTTTAGATTGGGGATTAGAAAAAGATCTGTTTGTTCCTTTTAAAGAACAGAAACAAAAAATGATTGAAGGTCACAATTATGTGGTTTTTATTTATTTGGATGAATTAACTGACCGTATTGTTGCTTCAAGTAAAATAAACAAATTTATTAGTAACGAAGTTTTAGAAGTAGAACAAGGCGAAGAAGTAGATTTATTAGTATACAATGAAACAGATTTAGGATTTACTTGCGTTATCAATGGTATTCACAAAGGTTTAATTTATCATAACGATGTATTTACTGACTTAGCGGTTGGTGATTCTGTAAAAGGTTATGTGAAATTAATTAGAGAAGGAAATTTAATAGATTTAAGTTTACAAAAAGTAGGCTTCAAACATGTTTTATCTTCTACCGAAAAAATACTAGAATATTTAATTGCTCATGATGGGTATTTAGAGTTAACGGATAAAGCATCTCCAGATTTAATTGAAAGACGTTTTGATATGAGTAAAGCAACTTATAAAAAGTCAATTGGTATTTTATATCGTCAACGAAAAATCACCTTGCATCCTGATGGCGTGCGTTTGGTAGCAGCTGTTGAAGGGGAAGAGGTAAAGGGCGTTTAGTTTTTTGATTTCTATCCTATTGTATTAAAAATCATGTAGGTTTATTAAATTTCTATTGTTTAATCATTTTGGCGTTGCCTACGGCCAGGCTTTTCACTACAATCTTTTTTATTCGTCCCTCATAAAAGAGGATTTTCGTTTCAATCCTTAACGCAGCGCTCAATTGAAACATGAAACTTATATTTCAAACGTATAGCAAACTCGCGTGAGGGATTGTCGCGAAAATCTCTCGCATTTTTCATGCGGGAATTGAAGCAAAAGCCTGACCTGACGTTAGGAGGGGCACGCCCAAAAAGGAGAAAAAATTAAGTAATAAATCGTACGTAATTCTAAAATACCAAAGTTTATTTTTGCTTGAATAAACAGATGCAAAAACTTAAGACAAATGGGTGTCAAAAAAAAAGGTTTTCTAAACTAAAAAATTAATCCTGAAGGTGAACTAAGTCATTTTTCGTAAAAATTCTTACTGGATATAAAGCTGCTAAAAAGCCTATTGCCATAACTGCTCCTAGTATCAATATAAAATCATTTAATTGTAATTCTATAGGGTAATAAGCAATAACAGATTGCTCATCAAAAGCTACTAAATGAAATTGCTGTTGTAACAAGCATACTAGAAGCCCAATTATTAAGCCACTAATAGCACCAACTGACGTTATTAAAAAACCTTCTTGCATAAAGATATTACGAATAAATTTTTGATCCGCGCCTAAATTATATAAGGTTTTAATATCTTTTTTCTTTTCAATAATTAACATCGTTAAGGCTCCAATAATATTAAATGTTGCAATTACCAATATGAAAGCTAAAATTAAGAAAGTCCATAGTTTCTCAGTTTCCAAGGTTTTAAATAATACATCATTTAACTGATATCTGTTTTTAATTTGATACTCGCTTCCTAAAATAGCTTGTAATTTTTCTTGAATGACTTCTAACTGATTTTTGTCTTCAACACTTAATTCAATATTTGTAAATGCATCTTTACAATCAAATAATTGTTGAGCCGCTTCTAAGTCAATCAATACATATTTAAAATCAAAATCATCATTTAATGAAAATATTCCAGCAGGACTAATCGATAATTTATTAAAAGCATCTTCTGGATTAATACCTTCTGTTTTACCTCTAATAGGTGCATAAATTGATATAGGAGAAACAAAATCATTCACATTAATTCCTAGCCTTCCGGCAATGCCTCTTCCAAACACTCCGTAAAACTGATTATTGTATTTAAAACGGTAAGTTCCCTCAGTAACCACGGTGTCAAAATGGGTTAAGTTTTTAAATTCATCATCCACACCTTTTACGGTAATAATGGCTTGTCGTTCATCTAATTTCATCAGCGCATTTTCTTCAATAGAGTAGGAGATGCCATTGATGCCAGAAATTGATTTTATTTTTTTTATCAATTCCTCCTTATTATTCATGTATTTTGAATTGATAGCTGTAATTTTTATGTCAGGCTCCATAGCATGATAAAAATCTGCAACAATCGTTGTCATGCCATTCATTGCAGATAATACAATGATCAAGGCAGCTGTTGCTAAAGCGATCGCCACAATACTAATCCAAGAAATAACATTAATGGCGTTATTGGATTTTTTTGAAATTAAATACCGTTTGGCTATGAAAAAGGAAAGATTCAAATTCAATAAAAAGTAAAGTTCTTGTTTACGTAAAAATACAAAAAAATATACTCATTTAAGGATTGATTGCAGATGATGAAATTGGTGATTTACTCATTTATGTATTTTGTTAAAATATTTTTACTTAAATTCGATAAACTTTAAAACTTTATACATGAAAAAAACTTTACTTTTTGCCGCTTTATTAATAGGTGGGTTATCACAATTATCTGCGCAATGTACTATTACTCCAGGCTGTACTTATGGTGCTACAGGATATTGCACAACGCCTGCTGAAAACACAGCATTACCTAATGGAACTGAATTAGTTGCATATAGCACAGTTATTCAATTGAGTTTAGATATGGGGATTGCGCCATTCGTTACTTTTGTTGATGCTACTATTAGTGGCATTTCTGGTTTGCCTTCAGGGTTAACTTATTCTGCCAATCCTACATCTGGAACATTTTTGCCGGGAACCAGCGCTTGTTTAATTATTACGGGTACACCAGCTGCATCAACTGCTGGTTCATACACTGTAGGCGTTGGTTTTAATGTAAATACAAGTTTAGGGGCGACAACTCAAACTTTAAATTTTGGTTTACAAATTGATCCTTCGGGAACAACTAACGTTAAATCAATTACGGCATCTTCTAATTTTGTCATTGCTCCAAATCCTGCAACTAATGAGTTATTTGTAGCTTCAGGTTCTCATTTTGGAAAAGTGGTTATTATTGATGCTTTAGGTAAAACTGTTTTATCGCATGATGCTAATTATGCAGCTCAAACAACCATCAACATCAGTTCTTTAAGCAAAGGCGTTTACTTTTTACAAGTAAGTGATGGTACAAATTTAACTACTAGAAAATTTATCAAAGATTAATGTTTTTAGGCTTTGTACTGATAGCTATCGGCACCAATCAGCCTGACAATAAAAATCCCCGTTAGTATTTACTAACGGGGATTTTTTTATTTTACAGGATTAAATAGGCTTATTGAAAATAGCGTTTATTTTTTCCGCATAGTCATAAGAATCATCAATAAAGAAGTTCAACTCAGGAACTACGCGTACTTGTTTACCAATACTAAAACCTAATATTTTACGAATATGTTGTTTTTGATCATTAATTGATTTAAATAAAGCATCTACATCTTGAGTAGCCATAATGCTTAAATATATTTTTGCTGAACTTAAGTCAGAACTCACACGTACAATTGTTACCGTAATAAAGCCATTATTAAACATGGTTTTAGCATTAGCTCTAAAAATTTCGGCTAATTCTTTTTGCAATAATTTGGCAACTTTACTTTGTCTTACACTTTCCATGGCGTAAAGATAATGATTTTGGTTGTTATTTAGTCACATAGAGACATAGAAAAAATGGATGAGTAGTATTTGAGGACAGATAGAGGAAGCGACGCTTCCGCTATGTTTCCTATACAAAACTCATCTTCGTTTTTTTTACCTTTAACCTATGTTTCTATGTGGTTAAAAAAATGTTTTAAACTCTAATTCCTATCAAACATACATCATCTACTTGTTCCAGATTACCTTTCCAGTTGGTAAATTGTTCTTTCACAATTTCTTCTTGTGCTGCTAAATCTAAATGCTGAATTGAGACCAATAGTTCCTTTAATTGTTTGTATTTAAATTTTTTGCCTTTTGGTCCGCCAAACTGATCGGCATAACCATCAGTAAATGTGTAAACAACATCGTTTGGTTTTAGGTCGATACTGTATTGTTTAAAGGGTTTTAAATCGCTACCAAAAATGCCTACAGGTTGTTTGTCGCCATTAAATTCTTCTAATTCAAATCCTGATTCTTTTTTTCTGATAATATAAAATGCGTGATTTGCCGCAGCATATTGCAAAGTCATTTGTTCTTTATCAATCACACAAATGGTCATATCCATGCCATCTTGTTGCTCTCCAGATAATCCTTTTTGACGAAGTGCTGTGATTACTTTTTTTCTTAATCTACTTAATATTAAAGCAGGCTCCGTTAAATCATGTTCGTTGATAATTTCGTTTAATAAAGAAACGCCCAACATACTCATAAAACCTCCAGGAACTCCATGCCCTGTACAATCTCCTGTAGCAAAAATAATTTTATCATTCTTGCTGGTAATCCAAAAAAAGTCGCCACTAATAATATCCTTTGGTTCAAATAATACAAACGAATCTTTAAAGTAAGCCGCGAACTCATGTTTTAAAGGCATCATGGCTGTTTGTATTTTTTGAGCGTAGCGAATACTATCCGTAATTTCTTTATTCTTTTGATGAATTGTATTATGTTGAGTTTCTATTAATAGAGAATTTTCTTCTAGTTGAAAGTTCTTTAAATTTAAATCAGAATTTAAATATTGTAATTGTTTGCCCGATTTTATTTTTAAACGGTATTGCCAAATAGCAAATAGTAATAAGGATGAAAGAATAATAAGTGCGATTACCGAAAAGATAATAATGAGTTGTTGTTTTCTGCTTTCAGCGTTCGTTTCAGCTAATTTTTTAGCAACCTCTAATTTTTGTAATTCTTGTTTTTTATTGAAATTAAATTCAAGTTCTTTTCTAACAATTTCTTTTGTTTTATCAATGTTGTACAAACTGTCTCTTAACACAATGTATTGTTTAAAATGAAATAGAGATTTATCGGCATTATGCTGTTGACTATAAGCATTGCTTAATACCTGATGCGCATCCTTTATTAAATAAGGTAGTTTTAATTTTAAGCTTGCGGTAAGTGCTTTTGTACCATTGTCAATAGCTGCTTTTACATTATTTTGATTGTAACTAATTTGTGATAATACTAAGGTTGCTGAAACTAATCCCTCTTCATCTCCAATTATTTTTCTGAGTGTAATGCAGCTATCAATGTGTTTAATGGCCTCATCATACTTTTTAGTGAAGTTGTAATTTTGAGCAATGTTTTCATGTACTTCGGCTATTCTGTTGCGGATGTTAATTTGCTTACTAATAGCTAAAGCCATGAAATGATAACTGAGTGCTTTTCTGTAATCTCCTTTGTTTTGATATATTTTACCAAGATTCGTTAATCGACCAGAAACACATTGTAAGTCATTTATTTCTTTGCAAATGTCTAAGCTTTTTAATTCAGATTCTAAAGCTTTATCAGCTTCTCCAATATCGATGTAAATTTTATATAAGCACAAATATGAATTAGCCAAGCCTCTTTTATCTCCGTTTTTTTCGCGAATCGTAATACTTTGTTGAATATATTCAATGCCTTGCATATAATCTCCTAGATGAGCATTCGTTAATCCTAAAAACGAATAACTAGCAGCCAGTCCCAATTCATCTTTTATCTCTTTTCTTAGTGCAATACTTTTTAATAATAAATCTTTACTTTTTGTATAAAAGCCTCTATCACTAGCATTTGAATTTTGTAAATAATAGGAGCTTGCTAAACCATTTTTGTCTTCAATAGCTGTTGCTAATTGCACAGTTTCATTTAATATTTTTTCTGAAGACTCAAATTCGTTCAATGCACTTAGTGCTTTTGCTTTTATATTAAGTGCCTTTACAATGTATCTATTATCCTTATCTAGGTTTGATGTTATTGAAATAGCAGAATCGGCTAAAGTAAAGGATTGGTCGTATTTACTTTCGTTATAACAAATGTTGGCTTCGTAACATAATAAGGCAGAGTAGGCAAGGCTTGATTTTTGAACTTCAGATTTTAATCGATAGATTTCTATTTTTGCATCGTTGTATTTGCCTGTCAACGTTAAATTGATGATGTTACTCAATCCATCTTTTATGATTTTATCATCTTTAAAATAATAATCTATTAACCAGGTGTTTTCGCTATTAATAGGCTTTGTTTGCGAAAAACAAAAACTACTTAAAAGTAAAAATATGACAATTAATTTTCTCACTTAATCATAAACTAAACTAAAGATTCAACTGGCGTACACACATTATTTTCGCATACATAGCACTTTAATTTGTCTTTAAAAATGTATGGTTTGTAAATAGATTTGTTTAATAACATTCGTAAACACTCTTGCACGCCTTCAATAATACTTGGATGAGGATGCATCATATCGGCTAATTCGCGAATACCCTGATTGGTATGTATTAAATACGCAACGGCTTGTATGGCTGAACTAGCATGTTCTCCAACTGCACGCATGCCTAGTATTCTCATGCCGTTGTCATTTGTAACAATAATTTTAAAAAATCCTTTTGTCTTGCGCATTGCAATGGCGCGAGCATTAGTACTGTAATCTAACTTTACTACTTTGTGCGCTAATCCTTTTTTATTGCAATCTTGTTCACTCATCCCAACACTTGCAACTTCAGGATTTAAAAACATGATGGTAGAAATATTTTGATATGATAATGGTTTAATGGTTGGTCCAAACATTCTCACAATGGCATGTCGTGCTTCTCGCTCTCCAACGTTAACTAAAGCCATTTCGGTGGTTACATCGCCTGCTACATAAATATTGGAGATGTTTGTTTGAGTATCATCGTCCCAAATACTTCCACGATCGTTTAATTTTACACCAGCATGTTCAAGGCCTAAATTTTCAACATTGGCAATTCTACCAACAGATACTAAAGCTTTGTCAACATTAATAATTTCTGTTGAGCCATCTTTGTATTCTAATTCATATTCTACTTTACCGTTTTTGATTTCCATTCGTTTTAAAGACGAACCATGATGAATTGTGGCTCCATGCTTTTCTAAACTCTCACTAATAATTTCAGCAACATCATCGTCTTCAAAGGGTAAAATTCTATCGGCTTTATCAATTAAGTATACTTTGGTTCTTCCCATATTTGAGAAAATGGTTGCGAATTCACAACCAATAACACCTGCTCCAAGCACTACTAAACTTTCCGGAAGGTCTGTTAAATTTTTTACCCCATCACTTGTCATGATAATTTGTTCATCAATTGGAATGTGAGGTAAATAACGCGGGCGACTTCCAGTAGCAATTAATATATTGTCGGCACTTACAATTTTAGTGGTACCATCTTCTTTTTTAATGGAGATCGTATTTTTATTGACAAATGAAGCCGCTCCTTTTTCGTAAAAAAATAAATTACCTTGTTGTTTTTGTAATAAATTTAAATGCACCGTCATTTGAGTTTTTCTTTCAAAAACTGCTTCTTTTAAAGTGCTAACAATATCTTGATAGTTTACTTTATAGTCAGGAATCATTTCGCGTATAGAAGAAACTTTTTGTGATAATTCCCATAATGTTTTTGATGTTAAAACTCCATCATAAACACCTGCGCCACCAATTCGTTTTTTTTCGATCAGTAATACTTTTTTCTTAAAGTCCAAAGCGCGCATGGCACCAGCGTATCCGCTTGGTCCACCGCCAATAACTATTAAATCATAATGTTCCATATTCAATTTTTTAGAAAGCTCTATTAATGCCAACCATCCAACGGAATTGTAAGTAATCTTTTTCGGCAAATGGTAAACGGTTAACAAAGAAAGGCATGTCAAAACGAATGGTTAATGGTTTTAATCCATAAAGTGGTCCCCATTTTTGTATGCTTACTGCCACACCAACACCGGCGTCAGCAATTAATCCAGACATAACAGTTGCTTTGGCAGGCGCATTGATATTGATGGTCCCAGCGTCTCCAAATAAGTAAGGGTTAATTTTAATGGTATTATTCATTTTTTTGATATTCATAAAACTAAATAATTCTCCAAATTCAATTTCTGCACTTGCTGATGCACCTGTTGTCCCTTTGTATTGATTTACAATAAATCCATTGGCATCTTCGGCGGCTAATACATAACCAGAATAGCCTCTTAAATTTAATCCTCCACCAGCAGTAAAGTGATTAGTCATAGCGCCATATTTTCCCCACTCGGGTGGCACAAAACCATTAGAACGAGTGTACTTGTTATCCATTAAATCTTCTGGGTTAGAACCAGATGCAAATAACATGGATTCATCCGCTAACATTGTTCCAAAACCTAATTGTGCAAATACACGTGTATTTATATTTATTCTACCTAAATCATTTTTATTGATGGCGGTGTATTGTAAATTAGAATAATCATAATCTCTTGTAAATGCACTTGCTCTTGCATTTAAATTCATTGTCCCAGTTCCACGATTATAACTATAGTTATGATCTATACCTACATTTAAATAACTATTCATTTTTTGAATTTGCCATTCATTTTGATTTATTAAATACACTAAATCATTTGGTAAATCACGTACCATTGCTTTGTATTGAATGTAAATTCTATTTCTATCGTTGTTACTTTTCTTTTCAAAACCAATTAAACCACTTTCTAAACCATCTAATGATTTTAAGGTCAAGTAGATGTTTGATTTTTTTATAAACTTAGCTGTAGACGTTTTATAGTTTAATAAAAAAGAAAAGGTATTGTATTTGTTTTTGTTTGTTGTACTATCTAAAAACGCTTGTCCAAAGCCAGTACTAAACCATGCCGTTACATCAAACACATGCTTGGTATTCATGTAACCTCCGTTTAGGTGAGCACCTACTTTAATGCCATCATAACCATTGTACCATAAACTTGGGCGAGCTTTCATTTCGTAATGCTTCCAATCTAATGGATTATATATTTTTGAATCGAAGGTTAAATTTACTTTATGATGTTTTACATTGTTCATCATATCCACATCGGCTAAACGACGAGAAGGATCGATAATCACATTTTTTATTTTTGCATTTAATTGAACTTTAGCAATATAGGTTGGTTTTACTTTTCCCCAACCGATCCAACGTGGTAATACATTTGTTTTTACTGGTTTTTCGAACCACGTATTAGGAATATGATACAAATAAGCTGAGTCATTTTTGTCAATCACCGCAAAGTCAATTGGCATTTGCATATCACCTTTACGTTTAAACTTAATTAAATATTCACCTTTGTTTTTTCCGTGTTTGATACGACCAATTTTATAATCAATTTTTTTTGTGGTTTCTAACCATTGATCAAAAAACCAATTTAAATCAACACCACTGTATTGAATGACTGAGTTTCTGAAATCTTCTGGATATGGATGCGCAAATTTCCATTGATTGAAATAATGCTGCATACATTTATCAAATAACGAACGACCTAATACATACTCTAAGTTTTTTAACATAGCAGCTGTTTTGGTATACACTGCGCCGTAACCGCCACCATGACGGATGCCGCCATTGTAATCATCGCTATGCGTATTCAAAGTAACTTCTTCGCCACGAACGGTAACAGCATTCATATAGCCATTATAAATTTGGTCATCTAAAATTCTGTTTTGTTCAGTAAAACGGCGTACGTATTTACTTTTTGGTTGCTGACTTATTTTATTTGGTCCATCAATAAACTGATACGTATCAGCAGTATAAAACTGTGTGAAGCCTTCATCTAAAAATGCTCTATAAGTTTCGTTACTACCCACCATTCCAAAAAACCAATTGTGTGTCATTTCATGAACTAATAAATCGCGATAATTAGGATCGTAGCCACCATCTAACGTTAACATAGGATATTCAACACCATCTTGGGCATCGGCACAAATCATTTTAGGATAGTGGTAAGGACCAATGTTATAAGAGTTAACATCTAACACTTTTGCAATGTATTGCGGGCAAGTTTGCCAACCAGCTGCATGAGGCTCCTGAACTAATGCCACACACTTAATACCTTGCCACATTATTTCTCCAATACGGTAAGTTGGGTCGGCCGTTAATGCAAAATCGTGAACGTTAAGTGCAGAAAATTTCCAAGTTTTGTTTGTGCCATCGCGTTTAATAATAGTGCTTGGTGGTGAGTTCCATGGCTTTTTTGCAAAGTTCGAAATGTCTAAACGTTGACGTAAAGAATCTGGTAACACTTCTTTTTCGTTTTGTAAAACACCTGTAGCATCTAATACGTAATTGTTTGGCAATGTAAATTCTACATAAAAGGAACCGAAGTCGCCATAAAATTCATGATCCATATGTTGGTCTGTATCCCAGCCTTGTTTACGGTCGTAAACAGAAATACGAGGATACCAATGCACTACATCAAAATGTTTGTTGCCAAAAGCACCGTACATTTTCATGCGATTACGGATAACTTCTTTCGCATAATAGGTTTTAAAGTCTAAATCAAAGGTAATGGATTCGCCTGGTTTTAAAGGACGTTCCAAGTACACTTTCATAACGGTATTATCTAATTCTGTTTTTAATTCGGTGTTGCCATTTTTAATGCTGATTACTTCTGTTCCTTTACCCTCTTTACGGTACTTGTTAAACTTTAAATGATAATTGTTATTCTTGTATAAATCTGCTAGGTAAGAGTCTTTTGTTTGAGCATTATTGTATAAATGGAAATACACAAAGTATAAATCTTTCGGAGAATTATTCCAATAAGTCAGCTCTTCGTGTCCAGTAATGATATCTGTTGTGTCATTCAATGTTGCTTTAATGGTGTAATGCACATCTTGTTGCCAGTAGTCGGCAAAAGGTTTGCGATTTTTCCAATACAAAGGATTGGTAGTAGAACGGTAATCGATATATTCGTTTTGAGCAGTGATTTCTGAAACAGAAATGAAAGCCAATAATAGGAGTAGAAATGATTTCTTCATAGAGGTTAAATAACCCTTAAAGATAGGGATTTTATAGAAGAAAAAAAGGGGAAAATGAGCGTTTAATTTATGACTCTTATAACTACATTTCCTGTTTTTTCTCCAGTTTCAACATAAGCTGCCGCTTCAACAATTTGAGAGATTGGATAGGTTTTATCGATAATGGCTTTATATTTTCCTGCCTCAATAATATTCTTTAAGAACTCAATGTCTTTTTTACTATCAGTAGGGATTGGGAATTTCACTTTTCGATTTCTGAAAAAAGGAGTGATGAGCGCCAAAAAAATATTTTGAGAGTAGGGTCCTAATTCGCTTGAAAAATATACACCGTCGTTTATTAGGAGGTGTTTACACTTAAAAAATGTGCTTTTGCCTACAGCATCTAACACTACGTTAAATTGTTGGGTTATTTGTGTGAAATCGTTTTTTGTATAATCAATAACTTCATTGGCACCCAACGTTTTTATCAATTCAATATTTTTTGTACTGCAAACTGCTGTGATATGTTTGGCGCCATAATATTTTGCTAATTGCAATGCTGCAGAACCAATAGAACCAGAAGCGCCATTTATTAAAATTTTTGGAGAAGTTTTGAAGTCGATACATTTTACGTAATTATTGGCAAATATAAAGCCTTCGCAAACAGCTGCAGCTTCCATAAATGTCATATTATTTGGTTTGTGCCCAATAGATTTATGTTCGGGTATACATACGTACTCCGCATGAGTACTAAAGGCCATAGTATTTATTCCAAATACTTGGTCGCCAACTTTAAATGTTGTTACATTATCACCAATAGCTTCAATTTCTCCAGCAAACTCAGTTCCTAGTATTTGTTTTTTAGGTTTGAATAGACCATTAACCAATCTATTGATAAAATGGTCTGGTTTTCTAAAAGCAATATCAGTTCTATTAACAGTAGTAGCATGAATTTTCACTAATACTTCATTATGCTTAGGAATTGGCTTTGCAACTTCTTTAATTTGAAGTACGCTTGGTGGACCATACTGCGTATAGATGGAAGCTTTCATTAATGTAAATATATGGATATTAATAACTATTTCATCAACTGTAAAAACTTCTCCAATGCTTTAAAAAACATATTTTTTTTATGGATTTAAGATCAGTTTCATTTTGACTATTTGCAAACAATCGAAAGACTTGCCTACTAAAATCAATGTTTTATAATTTTTTTATTACCTATAATTTTTTCGTGATTGTATATATTCAAATAATAAATTCCGGAACTTAAATTATCGAGTTTTAAAATTAGTTCAGTACCATTTATTTTCTCTTTCTTTATTGTTTTACCTAAAATGTCAGTAATTGCAACATCATAATCGCTGTCAGAATAATTTTCTAATTTTAGTATTAATTCATCAGTAAACGGGTTGGGTGTAATTAGAATTTGTTTTTCTTCGTAATTATTTTGAATATTAGTACAAGGACTAACGCTTACAGTAATTTGAGATGTGTTTGAACAGCCGTTAGTGAAACTACCCACCACAGTATATGTTTTTGTTACAGTTGGGGTAAAGGCAGTGCCGTTTGTTATTCCAGCACTCCATGTGTATGTGTTCGCGCCACTTCCTGTTAATGTAATTTGATTACCGCTACAAACTATAGTTGAAGTTGAATTTGCTGATACTGTAGGAGATGGAATGATTTTTAAGATTAAATTAATAAGCGAATCACAACCTATATAATTTTCAGTAGTTCTTGTATAGGTTCCTGCAATTGCTAAAGTATCTGTTCCAAATAAATATGTTTTACCATAACATAAACTATCATTTTTATATGCTGTTGATTGCAGAATAGAAGAACATGTGTCTAATTTTACAGTGAAAATATCTCTTGTTCCAGATGCTATCATATTGTAAAAACCTGTTCCAGGATTAAAATCTTTAGAACCCGAAAAAGAACCAGTGCTACAAATGCTGTTTAAATAGTCTCTTATTACAGTTGAATTTATGATAGCGCCAATTTTTCTTGTCCAAATATTATTACCAAGCGAATCGATTTTTAAAATTATACCAATACTATTATTTGACCCTGAAACGAAAATGTTTTTTTGATTATCTGTTGTGATAGATAAACCAACGTCAGAATTGTTTTGCCCATTTTTATTCGCCCATTTTAGGTTACCTAAATTATTTAATTTAGCAATAAAAATATCAAAATTGCCAGCTGACGATAACGTAAATGTTGATGGACTTGGATCAAAATCACAATTGTTACTAAAGAAACTACCAGTAATGTAGGTGTTTCCGTTTTTATCAGCTATAATAGAGAAGCCTTCGTCATTACTAGAACCACCAAATCGGTTTAACCAAATGAAATTACCAGCTGTATCTATGTTTGAAATTAAAACATCATCACCTCCCGCCGATGTTATGCTGCTAGATGGAGTTGAACCGAATTTAATATTACCTTGAAAATACCCAGTAGTATAAATGTTTTTACCATCCGTTGTAATCCCTGTTCCTATTGCTGTTATAGAGTTGTTACAAGGTTGCGCCCATTTAAAATCACCATTTGAGTTTAATTTTAATATATAAATATTACCG
>ERZ724527.107-NODE-107-length-39105-cov-7.124584_pt1 | contig 39105 bp, 34 predicted proteins | sample MGYA00376060_ERZ724527 | MGnify/ENA primary metagenome ERZ724527 (study PRJEB28724, sample SAMN07190886) | activated sludge metagenome | isolation source: activated sludge of sewage treatment plant in Hong Hong | place: USA: Christiansburg, Virginia | collected...
CATTGAAGGATTGGATGGTGGCGAATGGGTGCTGGCCGATTTTGGTGATGTTGTGCTGCATGTGATGCAGCCCGAAGTCAGGGAATTCTATGACCTGGAAAAACTGTGGCAGTCCACTGAATCTAAAAGTGCTCCTGTAACACAAGCAGCTCCCGCAGCAAAACCGGCAGCAAAAAAACCTGCTGCCGCGAAAAAAGCTGACGTTAAAACAGCGCCTGCTCCGGTGATTGAATTCACCACCCAATCTGATGCAGCCAAAGCGCGCAAGGCGCCCGGCAAACCCAAAGCAGCGCCTTCTAGTGCCGCCAGCCCCAAAAAACCCGCTGCAAAAACGACACCAGTGAAAGCCGGCATTTATGCCAAAACAGGCACCAAAAAGCCGGCAGCCAAGAAACCGGCTACGGCTGTGAAAAAATCGACAACGGATGCAACAAAACCTGCCGCTACGAAAAAACCTGCAGCGGCCGTGAAAAAACCAGCGGCAGCCGCCAAAAAAACAGCCGCACGTAAACCACGGCCAGCATGAGCCGTTGCTGATCCCGCGATTACATGAAACTGACTATCATCGCCGTAGGAACCCGCATGCCAGACTGGGTGCAAGCCGGTTACAGCGAATATGCAAAACGTTTGCCGCGTGAATGCGCACTGGAATTAAAGGAAATACCTCTCGCAACACGCAGTAAAAATACAGATATTGCACGTGCCATAGAAAAAGAAAGCGAATCCATTCTTGCTTCTATTCCGGCGCAAGAACGCGTTATCGCACTGGATGTGCTCGGCAAACCCCAAACCACGCAAACACTCGCCGATGCACTGCGTGATTGGCAAATGCAAGGCGGCAACACAAGCTTGCTCATTGGCGGGCCGGATGGCCTTTCCGTGAATTGCCTCGCGCGCGCCAACCAACGCTGGTCTTTATCCGGATTGACCCTGCCTCATCCTCTGGTACGCATTGTGCTGGCGGAACAGTTGTATCGCGCATGGTCACTGCTCAACCATCACCCGTATCATCGCTAGGGGTGTGCCGTGGCCATTGAGCAATCGCACTATGCAAAAAACCTGGTTTCAAAAAACCTGTCTTCAAAAAACGTTGTTTTTAAAGACACGCACAGTGAACGCAAACTGTTCGCCAGCAGGCTACTATTCAGCCTCTGCCTCGTAATAATACTGTCACTGGTGTTGCTGGCACGCTATTACGTTTTGCAAATCCTGCGCCATGAACACTTCACCACACAATCAGATGCCAACCGCATCCACGCCATGGCGATTCCACCGGCTCGCGGTGTTATCCAGGACCTGAAAGGCGTGGTACTGGCGCAAAGCAAACCGAGCTTTACGCTGGAAATTATCAAGGAGCGCGTGCATGACATGGATTATACGCTGCGCGAATTACAGCAATTGCTGCAACTGGAAAGCAGTGAAGTTGACCGGTTCCGTGAACGTCTCCAGCGCAAGCAGCGCCCGTATGAAGGTGTACTGCTACGCGGCAATCTGGATGACGAACAGATTGCGCGTATCGCCGTCAACCGCTATCGCTTGCCCGGCGTGGAAGTAACTGCCGAACTGGTGCGGGATTACCCTTTCCGTGAATTGTTCGGCCACAGTATTGGTTATGTGGGGCGCATCAGCGAAAAAGAACTCAAGAAAATCGAAGACGATGGCGATATTGACGATTACTACGGCGTGTTTTCAATGGGGAAAGTGGGCATTGAAAAATACTACGAGAAAGATCTGCTGGGCATTCCCGGCGCGCAGAATGTTGAAACAGATGTTCGCGGGCGCATCCTGAGAACGCTGGACCGAAAAGATCCGGTGCGCGGCAAAACACTGACACTGCATCTCGACGTCAAGATGCAACAGGCTGCAGTCGATGCGTTGGCTGGACGGCGTGGCGCAGTGGTGGCTATCGAACTGGAAACCGGCGGCGTCGTCACCGCTGTCAGCAACCCGTCATTTGACCCTAACCTGTTCGTGGCAGGCATCAGCAGCAAGGATTACGGCGCGCTGCGCGATTCTCCCGATCTCCCACTGCTCAATCGCATGATTGCCGGCGAATACCCACCAGGATCTACCATCAAACCTCACCTGGCATTAGCTGGACTGGACAACGGCATTATCACGCCGGAATACGAGATTTATGATCCCGGCTTTTTCCAGCTCCCCGGCCAGACACACCAGTTCCGCGACTGGAAAAAAGGCGGGCACGGCGGCGGCATCAATGTGCATCTGGCGATTGCGCAATCCTGCGATATCTTTTTCTACCAGCTGGCCAATCGCATGGGCATCGATCGCATGCGCGATTTCCTGCAGCCTTTCGGCCTGGGCGAGCCTACAGGGGTAGACCTCAGTGGCGAGCGCAAAGGCGTGCTCCCTTCACGCGAATGGAAACGCGGCCGGTTCAAACAGGCGTGGTATCCGGGCGACACCATCAATGCGGGCATCGGCCAGGGCTACCATCTGACCACACCCATGCAGCTTGCACTGGCAACAGCCACACTGGCCAAGCGCGGCATCCGTATCCGCCCCCATCTGGTAAAAGCCATCGACGGCGTGGATGTACAACCCGTGTTTGCTCCACCTATCCTGTTACACAACCCGAAACACTGGGATGCAGTCATTGGCGGCATGCACGAAGTGGCGCAGGGTGCTCGCGGCACTGCGAGAAAAGTCTTCCATGATGCCCCATACACCGTAGCAGGCAAAACCGGTACGGCGCAGGTAGTCGGCATTGCGCAGAACGAAAAGTACGATGCCGCCAAACTGAGTGAGCGGCAGCGTGACCACGGTCTTTTTATTGCATTTGCACCCGTTGAAAACCCTAAAATTGCCATCGCGGTGATTGTAGAAAACGGCAACAGCGGTTCCGGTGCCGCAGCGCCGGTTGCACGTAAAGTGCTCGATGCCTGGTTGCTTGGCCAGACCTCCACCGTCGCTGAGACCCCCACCACCGCTGAAACCCCTGCCGCCAGCGCCACTGTCGCACCCCCTGAAAACGGAGCTGGAGAATAAACATGGTCAGCCCTGAATTTATTCGCCAACTGCCGTCCACTGGCGCTATTCACCGCACGCTCTGGCAGCGCCTGCATATTGATCCAATCCTGTTTTTACTGCTCATGATGCTCTGTGGCTATGGGCTTTTTGTGCTGTATAGCGCGGCGGATGACCATCTCATCGCGATGGAAAAACAGGGGGGATTTTTTGCACTGGGTTTTGTTGTGATGTTTACAGTTGCCCAGATCAGCCAGAACAACTGGCGATTGATGGCACCTGTACTGTACGCGCTGGGTGTGATCCTGGTGATAGCCGTTGCCTTGTTTGGCGAAGTCTCGATGGGCGCGCAACGCTGGCTGGCCATACCCGGCCTTCCTCGCTTCCAGCCATCTGAAATACTCAAGATCGGCTTGCCATTGATGCTGGCTACCTATTTCCATAACCGCAGCATCCCGCCACGCTTCAAACACGTGTTCTGGTCGCTGGCCATGATTGTCCTGCCGGTGGCACTCATCATCGAGCAGCCTGATCTCGGCACCGGCATGCTGGTACTGGTATCCGGCGTTATCGTGTTGTTCATGGCCGGGCTGGGCTGGGGCTATATCGCCACTGCCGCGGCCGCAGCCGCTGCGCTTGGCCCGGTGATGTGGTTCTTTGTCATGCACGATTACCAGCGCAAACGGGTACTGATGCTGTTTGATCCGGAGTCTGACAAGCTGGGAGCAGGCTGGAACATTATCCAGTCGCAAACCGCTATAGGTTCAGGTGGCTGGATAGGCAAAGGTTGGCAACAGGGCACCCAGTCACAGCTGGATTTCCTGCCTGAAAGCCATACCGACTTCATCATTGCCGTGTTGTCTGAAGAGCTGGGTTACCGGGGCGTGCTGGTCCTGCTCCTGATCTATCTGCTCATTGTGGCGCGCGGGTTGTGGATCAGCTGGCACGCGCAAGAAACCTTCGGACGCCTGCTCGGTAGCGCCATCAGCATCACCTTTTTCCTGTATGTTTTTGTTAACATGGGGATGGTTGCCGGCTTGCTTCCGGTGGTGGGGGTGCCTCTGCCCCTGGTCAGCCAGGGCGGGACTGCCGTCATTATCCTGATGATAGGTTTTGGCATGTTGATGGCTATCAGCACCGAGAAAAAGAGGTCGTCCTACTGATGTTCCGCACGTCTGGTCTTGTGTCGCTCACGCGGCGTTTCGCCCCGTTTTTATGGTTGGTCGCCAGCGGGATGGTTCATGCCGGCGAGTATGACCAGCGAGAGGATGTGCAGGCATTTGCGCAGGAAATGCAGGAGCGCCACGGCTTCAAGAAAGCAGACGTGCTGGCTGTTTTGGCCCAGGCTGAAAAAAAGCAGAACATTCTGGATGCAATTGCACGCCCGGCAGAGAAAGCCAAGCCGTGGAAGGAATACCGCAAGATCTTCATCACCGATGCCCGCATTGAGGGCGGCGTGGATTTCTGGTTAACACATGAGGAGACCCTCAAGTCCGTCTCCGAGCGCTACCAGGTTGAGCCGGAAATGATAGTGGCGATCATCGGCGTGGAAACGTCTTACGGTAAAAATACTGGCAGCTATCGCGTGATTGATGCACTGTCGACACTGGCGTTTGATTACCCGCCCCGCTCTCCCTTTTTCCGGCAGGAGTTGCAGAATTTCCTGCTACTGGCCCGTGAGCAGAACCAGAACCCACTGACACTGACAGGCTCCTATGCCGGCGCCATGGGCTATGGCCAATTCATGCCCTCCAGCTACCGTCACTACGCTGCTGATTTCAACAGCGATGGTTTTGCGGATATCTGGAAAAACACGTCCGACGCCATTGCCAGTGTGGCCAATTATTTCAAGGCGCACGGCTGGAAACAGGGCGAACCTGTGCTGGCACGCGCCAACATTTCCCCGGAATTTGATACCTCACTGCTCGGCAGCGGCTTCAAGCCCCAGTATTCCCTCCTTGAACTGGCACCGCGTGGCGTAGCACCGGTTGTGGGCGGGCTAGGCACCAGCCGCAAGGCTGTGCTGATCAGCCAGGAAGGGGACTACGGTACCGAATACTGGCTTGGTTTTGACAACTTCTATACCATCACGCGGTACAACAACAGCAGCATGTACGCTATGGCTGCCCACCAACTGGCCGATGCCATCAAATCGCAACACGAACTGCGACAAAAACAGGCAACGGCCGCAGCCCGATAAATCGTCACGCAGTGACATGAACACAAGCAATCGCAACAGGCGATCGCACAGCAAGCCCCGCACCCCTTTACGGAGCCCATGGTGATGAGCAACCTGAATATCTGTACCAACCTCCTGCTGAAACGGATGACACATTGCCTGCTGGCTCTCCTGGCTATGCTCATGCTGAACGGGTGTAGCAGTACCGGCGATGGCAGCGGCAACAGCGGGCGCTATGCTATGCAGAACGATGCGCCACCGGATGGCGACGTGAATCTGGACCCGAATAACATTCCTGATGCCGTACCGGTTCTGGAGCCTCGCTCAGCAGCGGGCAACAAGTCACCGTATACCGTGCTGGGGGAAACCTACGAAGTCATGCCAGAGAGTAGCGGGTACACCGATACCGGCAAGGCATCCTGGTATGGCAAAAAGTTTCACGGCTATAAAACATCCAATGGCGAAATCTTCGATATGTACAAGATGTCCGCCGCCCACCGCACTCTGCCCATCCCCAGCTACGTGCGCGTCACCAATCTGGCCAATGGACGCAGCGGGATTGTGCGCGTCAATGACCGCGGGCCATTCCACTCCGAGCGCATCATGGACCTCTCCTATGCGGCGGCGGTAAAGCTGGACATGCTCCGCAGCGGCACAGCGCAAGTCCGGATCGAGGTGATCAACCCATCCACACAGGCCTATGCAGTCCGCGAAGCGGATAAAGACAGGCTTTCATCGGGGTCCACCAGCAAACCCTCTGCCCGCACCACGTATCCCTCCGCAGAAAACACGGCAGAACCCCAAAAAACGCCTGTGCACGGTGGCAGCACATATCTGCAAGCAGGCGCCTTCCGCAACCAGGATTCTGCGATGGCCTTGCGTGACAAGCTGGTCAACCTCACAGGCAAACCTGTCAACATCGACAGCCTCGATGGCCTGTTCAAGGTGCGTATCGGGCCGTTGGCTGACCCCAATGAAGTCCATAACATCAGTGAACTGATGCTGCAGAATAATTTTGCCAAACCCCAAGTGGTCTATTTCTGACGATGAATATGTCCGGTCACCTGAGCCATGATGTACTGGTTATCGGTAGCGGCGCAGCAGGCCTGACACTGGCCCTGCACCTTGCCAACCAGGGGGAAATTGCCGTACTCAGCAAAGGCAGGTTGCAGGATGGCTCAACATGGTTTGCCCAGGGCGGCATTGCGGCTGTACTCAACGATACGGACAGCACCGAAGCGCATATTGCAGACACGCTGGTAGCAGGTGCAGGCTTGTGCCATGAAGATGCTGTGCGGTTTACGGTGGAAAATGGCCGCGACAGTATCCAGTGGCTGATAGATGTCGGCGTGGATTTCACCCGGGAACCCGGCGGCACGGAATTTCATCTCACCCGCGAAGGCGGCCACAGCGCCCGGCGCATTATTCACAGCGCAGATGCCACAGGGCGCGCTGTATCCAGCACACTGATTGAACAGACGCGGCAGCAAAAAAATATCTCTGTCTTTGAAAATCACCTGGCGGTGGATCTCATTGTGCAACCTGATCCCGCGAGCGAAAAAATGCGCTGCACAGGTGCTTACGTGTTTGACCAGGACAGCGGTTGCGTGAAAGTTTTTCATGCACGGTTTGTGGTGTTGGCCACAGGCGGCGCAAGCAAGGTGTATCTCTACACCAGCAACCCGGACAGCGCATCAGGCGACGGCATTGCCATGGCATGGCGTGCAGGTTGCCGTGTTGCCAATATGGAATTCAACCAGTTTCACCCCACTTGCCTTTTCCATCCCAAAGCCAAATCTTTCCTGATCACAGAAGCATTGCGCGGCGAAGGTGCGCACCTGACATTGCCTTCCGGTGAACGTTTCATGGCAAATTTTGATTCACGTATGGAACTGGCACCGCGTGACATTGTGGCACGCGCCATTGACCATGAAATGAAGCGGCTGGGGATTGATTGTGTGTTGCTGGACATCAGCCACAAGCCGGCAGAATTTGTGCGCGAACATTTTCCAACGGTCTATGAAAACTGCCTGCAATACGGCATCGACATCACACGAGAACCCATACCTGTAGTGCCGGCAGCACATTACACCTGTGGCGGGCTGATGGTAAACCAGCAGGGCCAGACCGATCTCGGCAACCTGTATGCCATCGGCGAAACCTCTTGCACGGGCCTGCACGGCGCAAACCGCATGGCCAGCAATTCACTGCTGGAATGTTTCGTGTATGCCCGCTCGGCCGCCAGCGATATTCGCGAACGCTGGGCAAAAGTCGATAATCCTGCCACCGCGCCCGAGTGGGATGCTTCGCGCGTGATCGATTCAGATGAGGCCGTGGTTATCTCACACAACTGGGATGAGTTGCGGCGTTTCATGTGGGATTATGTGGGCATTGTGCGAAGCCGGAAACGGCTGGAGCGCGCATTGAACCGCGTGCAATTATTGCAACGGGAGATACTGGAATATTATGCCAACTACCGGGTCAGCAGTGACTTTCTCGAACTGAGAAACCTGGCCATCGTTGCAGAATTGATTATCCGTTCAGCACTGTCACGACGGGAAAGTCGCGGGCTGCATTACAACATTGATTACCCGAATACAGGCCCCATTGCCCGCGATACCATTCTTGTTCCCACCAATTTTGCAGGACAGGATATCCGTTTAGGCTGAAGCTTTTTACTAGGCTGAAACTTTTTACAATACCAGTAACGTTGCGCGCAATCGACGCAAGCTGTCGGCATCCGCACTGTCCGGCCACAATAACAGACGAAATTTTTTACCCGCATCTGCGGTGAATGGCACGGAAATAATCCCCGCGCCAATAAAAAATTTCTTTCCCGGATTCACTTCACACACAGTATCCGCGACATGCAGAAACCAGCTGCCACCCCTGTAATCCAGCTGGTGGATAGCCAACAGCTGCGCGGGGAACATCGCGCGCCAGCCATAAGCCACTACACATGTAGCCAGCAACAACTGCATATACCACGGGATATCAGCCAGCCCGATTCCCAGCCACGACAACAGCATAACCGCCACACAATAATATTGCGCAATGCGGGAACTTCTAATGGTGATGTGTAGTGGCCGATCCATGGCGCATCCTTATCTGTTGTACGATGATCCTGATATCCGGATCTGCAGGCTCTGAATGCTCCAGCAACCACGCCAGCAGATCCTGGTCTTCCGATGCCAACAGCTTTACATAGCGATCCTGATCCATTTCATCGAGTGATTCAAAATGCTGTTCTGCAAATGGCACCAGAATAAGATCCAGTTCCAGCATGCCGCGACGGCTATGCCAGCGGATACGCTGTATGTTGTGTTTTAGCGCACTGTGTTTTGCCGGCATTGCGAGAAACCCTCAAAAGCCGTTTAATTGCTCGCGATTATAACGTTTTTGGCAGCAGAGCCCTATGCACACCGACTGGACTAATAACCACACCGACACAAATGATTTCAGCCAGCTGGCTGATACAGCCGTTGTGAGCTTGCTGGATAACGACACAACAAACCGTTACGGCTTGCTTGAAATAAGTGGCCCGGACAGCGCAAAGTTCCTGCAGGGGCAGCTCACCTGCAACATGCAAGACATCACCTTGCAACACTCCCGCACCGGCGCGCACTGCACACACAAGGGACGCATGGTCGCCAGTTTCAGGCTGGTGCAAAATAGCGCGCACAGTTATCTGTTTTGCATGCCTCAGCCGGTGATACCTGCCCTGCAAAAATCCCTCGGGAAATACATTGTCTTTTCCAAGGCAACATTGCGCGATGCCTCTGATGATTATGTACAACTTGGTATCAGCGGCCCAGAAGCTGCTCAACAAATCCATGCGCTGTTTGGCTCTGCACCTGCTGCATTGCACGAACAACACATCCATGACAATGGCATCGTCATCTGCGTGAATGAAACAACTCCACGCTTTTTGTGCATTGTGCCTGCAGCACATGCAAAAAATGTGATGGCGGCACTAGCCGTTACAGCAGCTATCACGGATTGCCATTACTGGCACTGGCTGAATATCCGTGATGGCATTGGCGAAGTGCGTGAACAGACCATCGAGGAATTTATTCCCCAGATGTTGAACATGCAGTTACTGGATGGCATCAGCTTCACCAAAGGCTGTTACACCGGACAAGAAATTGTTGCGCGCATGCAATACCGTGGCACATTGAAAAAAGGCATGTACAGGATTACCGGCAATGGAACAGCGCCGTTATCCAACGATCCATTTTTTTTCGCCCAGCAGGAACAGGCTGTAGGCCACCTTGTCATGGCAGAAAATATTGCAGGAACCCGATGGGAAGGGCTGGCGGTCATCACGCATGATGCCATTGAACATCCGCTGAACGCAGCAGACGGGGCAGCAGTGACATTGCTCCCGTTGCCCTACACAGTCACCACTAACGGGTGAATAATCCTTTTCAGGTATTTTTTATTGCATCCAGTGCGGAAATAAATTCTTCCAGTGACTGGTGACGGTCAGCAGGATTTTTCGCCAACATCTTTATCACAATGGCTTCCAGTTCAAGACTGACCGCATGATTTGATACCCTCGGTGAAACCGGCGTCTCAAACATGTGCTGCCGCATCACTTCTTCTGCATCACCGGTAAATGGCGCTTCCCCCACCAGCATCTTGTAAAACGTCACGCCCAACGCGTAAATATCCGCACGTTTATCAATATCTTTTTTACCTTTGACCTGTTCCGGGCTCATATAGGTAGGCGAACCCAGCGACAATCCCTCACGCGTATGCACTACCGATTGCTGGGACTGCACCAGTTTGGCAATGCCAAAATCCACCAGCTTCGGAATACCGTCAACATTGAACAGGATATTCATGGGCTTGATATCGCGATGGACGATGCCTTTGTTGTGTGCAAACGCCAGCCCTTCAGCCACTGCACGGATGATATTGGTCGCCACTTTTACTGTCGGGGGATTTTTTTCAATCCGGTCTTCCAGATCTCCGCCAGACAATAACTCCATCACAATCCAGAAACGTTGGTTGTCTTCCACCAGATCGTAGACAGGGACAATGTGCGGGTGTGCCAGGCCTGCCAGCGCCAGCGCTTCCTGGCGAAACCTGTCGGACTGTTCCTGATCCTGTGCCAGACTGACATCCAGTTCCTTGATGGCCACATCGCGCTGTAACGTCTTGTCATAGGCTTTGTGCACAGACCCCATGCCGCCACTGGCCAGCAGGCGGTCAATACGGTATCGCCCGCCCTGCCCGATATAGAGCGCACCGTCTCCTTCCAGTGAAAGCTGCAACGAATCATCGGCCGGCACCGACGAAGCCACAGGAGCAACAGGAGGAGAAACGGTCGGCTGCACTGACTGGCGGATGACGGTCCGGTCTGCCGGATTCGGTTTTTTTACAACGGGTTCGGGTTGAATGACGACAATGGCTTCTTCCTCGCCATCTTCTTCATCCAGCTCTTCACCTCGCGCAAAAACTGCCACCAGCAATTGCATCAGGAACAGCAGGGCAACCGGAGCCGCACCTGTTATCCATGCACTCTGGATAGCCTGTTGTTCACGCGTCTGGCGCAGGGCAGCAGCCTGCTCTACAAACGCAGAATCAGCTGGCACGCTATACCAGTAATCCATAAATTCGCCGACACGCGGCTTCACCACTTGCGTCATGACCAGCAACAGCAATACCAGTGCCACCCAGCCCAACCATGCACCGCGCAGCCAGCGTACAAGCAAGCCATGGCGGGCAAACGGGGAACGTGCTGTCATAAAAAAGGCCTCCTGCCGAGGGTCAACAGGAGGCCATTATGCGAGCTGGATCGTCTGGATGCCAGCCAGCGCGTCTGTTACAGGCGCGTGAGCTTAAGCGGCAGCATGTCACCGGGACGCGGCATCGGGATGACCTGCATCCACGGCTGGTAACCCGGCTTCGTTTCAAAACGGTAGGTGCGCAAAAACTGGTACATGAATGCCTTGGCATTCATTTGCGCAAAGTGCATGCCGATACATTTGTGGGCACCACCGCCAAAACCGACAAACTGGAACGGATGGCGCTTTTGCTCCTGGCGACTACCAGTCCAGCGATCCGGATCAAACTTCATGGGCTCATCCCAGAACTGTTTCATCGTGTGATTGAATTGTGGCGGCAGGAACACCACCGTGTTGGCAGGTACATCAAAGTTGCCAATCTTGCAGGGACGGATAGTACGGCGTGTCATCATCGACACCGATGGATACAAACGCAAACCCTCAAGGAAAGCATTGTTCATATCCGGCATTTTTTCCAGATCATCCCAGTCGATAAACTCCTTGTCGATAGCCATCGCTTCTTTGCGTAAACGTTCCTGCCATTCCGGGTTCTGCCCCAGCAACATGACAAGATGCGACAAGGCGCTGGTGGTGGTGTCGTGTGCGGCGAACATCAGGAACGTCAAATGTTCGGTCAGATCCAGATCAGGAAAATACTCGCCCTGGTCATTTTTCTCTTTTACGACGTAAGACATGAAATCGATACCGTCGCCTTGACGGCGCTCGGGAATCAGCTTGCTGATGTAACCATCCATGTACTCTTTGGCTTTTACGCCGGTGTAATACTTGAGACCCGGGATGCGTTTCTTGATCAGGCCCATCATGCCCTTCTCAGCCACATCGATGAATGCCTGGTTCAGTTTGCGCGCGTCACTGCCAAGATCATCAAGACCGAAAAAAACTTTTGCTGCCACATCGAGCAGCGTTTCCTTGATGCCCGTAAAGAAATGGAAACCAGACTGCTGTCCCCAGCCATTGATATGGCGCTGAATGATAGGATTCATCATATGCAGATAGCCACGCATCGCGTCGTTCTTGAAGGCCGCCTGGAAAACACGTCGCTGATAACGGTGTTCCTCAAAATCGCGCATCAGGATACATCGGCGATAAAAGAATCCCAGTGAGTTCATGTAACCCATCTTGGCAGAAAAATTACGGTCCATATCCAGATAGACATTCTTGTAATTATCAGGGCCCAGTACCAACAATCCCTTGCTCACACCCATGTGCAGGAAAGACACTTCGCCAAACTTCTCGTAATGCTCGCGAATAGCCCCATTAAAATCCTTGATCATCCACGGCAGGCGTCCGGCTATGGGCAAGCCTTTCAGGCCGGGAATGTGGCTCAGGTCTTCTTGTGTAGCATCTGGCGCTTGCGTGTAATCCGCCATGGCAGTGGTCGATGTGGTCATGGTGCGCACCTCAAAAAATCAGGCAGACACACTACCAACCTTACCCCCCAGAGCCAACACGATATCTGTCGCAGGCTGTAGAGTTCCCGCATCGGGAGAGATTGGCTACAGTGGCGTCTTTCTCGGGGGAAACGCATGGGCATCGCCATCCAGACAGTATCGGGCGCGCAAGTCTTGCCATGGCTGGATGCAGTAGCCACGCTGCGCATTGAAGTCTTTCGCGATTTTCCCTACCTGTATGACGGCACCCTGGATTACGAAAGGCGCTACCTCACCACCTACGCCAGTGCTGCTGACAGCCTGTTTGTGCTGGCGCTGGATGGCGACAAGGTGGTCGGCGCCTCGACAGGTATCCCACTGGTGGATGCCGAACCAGAGTTCCAGGCACCGTTTATGGCGCGGCAGATCCCGCTGGAAAATGTTTTTTATTTTGGCGAATCGGTATTGCAACGGCACTATCGCGGCCATGGCCTCGGTCACCTTTTTTTTGATGCGCGCGAAACATTTGCCGCCACACTGGGTAAACCCATCACCGCATTTTGCGCGGTGGAAAGACCCGATACCCACCCGCTGCGCCCCGCGCATTACACGCCGCTTGATGCGTTCTGGCAGCAGCGTGGCTATAGCAAACAATCCGACATGCGGGCGTTATATGCGTGGCAGGATATTGGTGAACCACACACTACCGACAAATCCATGGTGTTCTGGCTGAAAAACAGGGGCAAGGCATGAGCATCATCACCATTGCCGCTGCACAACATGCCATCCAGCCAGCCGATTGCTGGCTGGATTTTGCGGCATTGGCTGAACAGCAAGCATCAACCGCGGCGGGGGCAGAGCTGCTGGTGTTTGCCGAGTACGGCAGTATGGGGCTGGTTGCTGCACTCGCGGCACATGAACGCGCAACGCTCGTGACGCAGCTGGCCGGCATGCAAAAATTTGCAGAACCATATTGCACTTTGTTCGGCCAGCTTGCCCGAAAAAATAACGCGTGGATTGTTGCGCCGAGTTTTCCGTTTGCGATTGCACCGGCACGTTATGTCAATCGCGCCTGGATTGCCGGGCCACAAGGGCAACTGTTTTTTCAAGACAAGTTACACATGACCCGTTTCGAACGTGAGCAATTCGATATCACACCGGGAAACCAACTGCGTGTCATCGATGCCGGCCATTTCCGTTTTGCTGTGGCTATCTGCTATGACGCGGAATTTCCCCAGCAGGTGCACGCTCTGGTCGCAGCCGGCGCACAGGTCATTGCCGTGCCCAGCTGCACCGATGCTGAACACGGCTTCCACCGTGTACTGTACAGTGCCAGAGCGCGGGCAGTGGAAAACCAGTGTTTTGTAGCGCAAGCACCGCTAACGGGCGAAGCACCCTGGTGTGAAGCTATCGACATCAATGTCGGCACAGCCGGCATTTTTTCACCTGTTGACCGTGGCTTTCCATCGGATGGTGTACTGGCATCCAGTGCAGGCACCCATGGCTGGGCGATTGCACAATGCGATCTTGCACAGATGCAACAAGTGCGTAATGACGGACAGGTATTCAACCTGCGAGACTGGCAGCAAGCAATACCCGATATCACGCCCACCACTTCCGGGAGATAACCCCATGGCCGTACAGCCGGTTTCACTGCAAGGCAAAAAAATCCTCGTCACAGGCCCTACCAGCCAGGTTGCGTTGCCACTGCTCAAACAGCTATGCCCCATTGCCGATGTGCATGCACTGGCGCGGTTCTCACGCCAGAAAGACATCGACAGGATCAGCGCGCTCGGTGCGAAAATTATCCGTAAAGATCTCGCTACCGACAGCCTTACCGATATCCCGGATGATTTTGATTACGTGCTGCATTTTGCTGTGGTGAAATCCGGCGATTTTGAATATGACCTGAAAGCCAATGCTATTGGCAGCGGCCATTTGCTGGCGCACTGCAAAAAAGCCAAAGCCTTCCTGCAATGTTCTACCACTGGCGTTTACCAATACGCAGGGCACGATGTACTGGCTGAAAACGCCGCATTGGGCGATAACCATCGCGCGCTGCTGCCGACCTACAGCATCAGCAAGATTGCTCAAGAAACGGTTGTGCGTTTTGCTGCACAGGAACACGGTGTGCCGCTGACTATTGCGCGTTTGTCTGTACCCTATGGTGATAACGGTGGCTGGCCTTACTGGCACATGGTGATGATGCAGAATGGCGCGCCGGTGACAGTACATCCCGAGCAACCCAACAGCTACACACCGCTGCATGCCGACGATTACTGCCGGCACATCCCTTACCTGCTCGCAGCTGCCACACCGGAAGCCACCATTGTCAACTGGGGTGGCGGGCAAGTGGTCAGCATCGAGGAGTGGTGCGCATGGATCAGTGAACTGACCGGCTTCACCCCTGTATTTGATTTACAGGCGAGTGCATTTGGCAGTCTGGTGGCAGACATCAGTCGATTGAAGGACATCCTCGGTGACGAGCCGGTTTCCAGCGTAGACTGGAAGGGTGGGATACGGCGCATGTTGCAGAATATGGCGCCGCAGTTGTTACTTCAGCCACACCAGACACAGAAGGCATAACACAATGAAACCAACGCTGGGATTGATCGGGCTCGGACGCATGGGCGGCAACATGGCGCGCCGCTTGCGCCGCCATGACATCAATGTCATCGCGTTTAACCGCAACCACAGCGTTACCGAAGCACTGGCAGGGGAATGCGGGCTGGTGGCCGCGCAATCTATTGAACAACTGGTCAGCCAATTACCCTCGCCCCGCATTGTGTGGTTGATGTTGCCAGCCGGTGACACCACCCAACAGCATATCGAACAGATATTGCCGCTGTTATCCGCAGGCGACGTTCTGGTGGACGGCGCTAATTCCTGGTTCAAGGACACGCTGTGCCGCGCAGAAAGCATCAAAAGCACCGGCATTCATTATGTGGATGCTGGCGTGTCCGGGGGCATCTGGGGGCTGGAAAACGGCTACTGCATCATGGCAGGCGGCGAAGCCGGGGCGATCGAAATATTGCGCCCTGTTTTGCAAGCGCTGGCACCAGCTGCGGACACAGGCTGGTTGCACACCGGCCCGGTGGGCAGCGGCCATTTCACCAAGATGGTTCACAACGGTATCGAATACGGCATGATGCAATCACTTGCTGAGGGCTTTGCGCTGTTACAAGCGCGCGAAGATTTCAATATTGATCTCGCAGCAGTGGCAGAGCTGTGGCGACATGGCAGCGTTGTGCGCAGTTGGTTGCTGGATCTGTGTGGCGATTTTCTCAAACAAGACCAGCAACTAGACAGCATTGCACCTGTGGTCGCGGATTCCGGCGAAGGTCGCTGGACCGCACTGGAAGCCATCGAGCAAGGCATCCCTGCACCCGTGATGAGCCTGGCACTCATGATGCGCTTCGCCAGTCAGGGAAAAGCGGATTTTGGCGACAAGATGCTCGCCAAAATGCGGGAAGGATTTGGTGGGCATGCGATCCAGTCCGACAAAACGACGGGCGCAACAAAATAGTTGGGTGCTAGAATGCTGACTTTATGATTGCCGGTGGATCTGTATGCACGATTTCTGGATAGCTCCCTCCATCCTGTCAGCTGACTTTGCCCGCCTGGGTGAAGAAGTGAATGCCGTGCTGGCTGCCGGGGCAGACATCGTGCACTTCGATGTGATGGATAACCACTATGTACCCAACCTGACCATCGGCCCGATGGTGTGCAAGGCACTGCGCCACCACGGCATCACCGCACCCATTGATGTGCACCTGATGGTGAAACCTGTTGACCGACTGATTGGCGATTTTATCGAGGCGGGTGCGAGCATCATTACTTTTCACCCGGAAGCGTCTGAACATATTGACCGGTCGCTGCAACTGATCCGCGCCGGTGGATGCAAAGCCGGACTGGTGCTGAATCCGGCCACCTCGCCGGATTGCCTCAAGTACGTGATGGATAAACTGGATATGATCCTGCTGATGTCTGTGAATCCCGGTTTTGGCGGCCAGTCATTTATTCCATCAACACTCGACAAGTTGCGCGAGGTTCGCGCACTGATTGACACCAGCGGCTACAAAATCCGTCTGGAAGTAGACGGCGGCGTGAGTGAAAAAAATATCGCCGATATTGCAAAAGCCGGCGCAGATACTTTTGTCGCAGGCTCAGCCATTTTTGGCAAACCGGATTACAAAACTGTTATTGATGCCATGCGGCATGCACTAGCCACACATTGAATCGAGGAAGCACACATGAAAGAGATCAAACCGTATAGTGAAGGGCAGGAAAAATTTGGTTCATGGCTGATAAAAAATATCGGCAAATGGCAGGTAGCTGTTTATCGTGCCACTGGCGGCCGGTTATGGAATAAATTTCTTGGCGCACCGGTAGCTATCCTTACCAGCACCGGACACAAGTCTGGCCAGACCCGTCGCACACCTTTGCTATTCCTGGAGCAAGGGGAGAACGTGGTGGTTGCTGCATCAAAAGGCGGCATGTCAAAACCACCCGTCTGGATGTTCAACCTTAAAACCAATCCAAATTGTGAAATCCAGATTGGCCCACGCAATCGCCCGATGTGCGCACGCGTAGCCAGCGAAGCAGAAGAAAAAGACTTGTGGCCAAAACTGACATCGATCTACGCCGATTTTGATGAATACCGTGCCCGCACTGACGGCGTGCGGCATATTCCGCTGTTTATTCTGGAACCGAGATAACATCCTGTTCAAAGACAATTCTGCAACGTGACCCATCTTCCGTAACGCCCCACCACTGAAAATCGTGCAGACTTTCACTTCGGGGAAGATGGGTGTACAGCAAAACGCGTCCGGGCGACAACCACTGGACAGGCAACAATAAAGACCAATCCTTCCAACCTATATCACGCAATGGAACCAGCCAACCTTTCATCCTGTTGGCTGCCGCAACAGCCACGCCCTGATAGCGAACGGCGAAGTTTTTATCGACAGCATAAAAAATCACAGGGGTTCTAATATCTAGATCCCGCACTGAAAACAGATAATCAACAAACTGCCCCTTTGACACCACGACAGAACGGTGCTGCTCCAGATGACACTCAGAATCCGCCTCCGATTCACCCGACATAAAAAATGCAGGCCTATAAATATCCATTTGATGTTGCTGCAAATACCCTGACTGCTGTTTTAAGGCGCTTTCACCCACAGCCATAGCATCAAGACGCGAGGCTGCAAAATGGGAAAAATTACCATTCAACGCAACAATCCGAGCCATATCCATGCGCCCCGCGTGATCTGAAGCAACCGCAACCGCCGCAAGTCCGCCTATGGCCAACAAACCGCATAATAAACCGGCAACTGCACGGAAGAAAAATCGATTAAGTTCAGCCACCCGTAACAAAAATAAAAACCATAGTGGGGCGATATATACATAAAAGCGACTCAGGTCAGTATCCTCCGTAAAAAAACGGTATCGCCCCCAAGCCACCGTACAGGCAATCATGAAAAAATAACATATCAGAAAATCGCTGATTGAAAAATTTCTCGACTGAAAACAACGAAAAAAAGAATGGCAAGCTGCGGCCAGCAACAAAAACCCGATCCAGCGCGCATTCCCAAAAGCACTAAAAGGATAAGAAAGATAATCCAACAACAAAAGGGGAGCAGCCCAGAAAAAATCATTATCTGGCAGCCCCTCTACACCAGGAGAAACCACCACAGAATCCGGCCAGATCAAATAACCCGCAAAAGAAATAAAAGCTAGGCAGGAAGCCAAAACATAGGGCTTCTCGCGTCTTGCGAGAAGCAAAAAAAACAGACTGCCCAATGTTGCCAACCCGGAACCACAAGAAAACCCAGCCAAAAAAGCCAGGAAAAAGACAAGCGGTAGATAACGGTAGCGCTCATATACAAGAAAAGCAGAAAGGGAGAAAAAAACAGCGAGGTAATGCTGCAGCAAAAAGTCCCAGTCAATCACCAGAATCTGGAACCCATTGAAAAACAATATAATTCCCGAAATTATTAAAACTTTCTTATTATCTAAAAATAACTTTTCGCCACCGACCAGATACAACAAAAGAAAATAATTTGCCAAGCATAAAACAAAAGAGCAACACTTGAGAAAAGCGCCCGATCCAGCAAAAAAATAAAAATTTATCCAGAAGAAAATTTTAGGTATCGCCAGCACATGCACCCGGGCAAAACGATTCGTCAACTCCTGCCACAGCGCAGGCAGATCCATCTCTCCCAATCGCTGATATCCTGGCAACATAGCCCACATGTCGCCCAAAATACCTCCGCTATGCACCAACCACTGCCAGTACACGGCAAGCGCAATCCAACTGGTGGCAAACAACCATAACCAGCCAGGCAAGCTGCGCAGGATTGTTGCAATCTCACTGCGCAAGCCAGTCATTTCATCAATCCCTGATATTGGCCGTCATGAATTGCTGTACAGCCTGCAAATCTTTTGGCAGCACCACGCACCGCTCTTCGCGCTCGAACAAATCTTTCATGTGCAAAGGCAATGGCGGATCTTGCGGATATCCTGCTTTGCACACAGCTTCCGGAAACTTGGCCGGGTGCGCAGTCGCCAGCGTAATCACTGGCAAGTTTCCTGATTGCTTGCAACGGCGCGCCGCCTCTACGCCAATGGCAGAATGCGGGTCGAGCAGGTACTCACTTTCATTCAATACATCAGCAATTGTTTTACAGGTCTGGCCGTCATCAACAGCAAGACTGGAAAACAGTTCGCATGCCTTGGCGAAACGTGCTGCATCAATTGAGACAGCACCGCTTTTGAAATCCGCCATCAACTGATCAATGGCTGCGCCATCACGATCATGCAACTCGAACAGCATACGCTCGAAATTGCTGGATATCATGATGTCCATACTCGGCGACAATGTGTGCATCAACTCGGTTTTTTCCAGCCGGTTGCCACTCATGAAACGGTGCAGGATATCGTTGCGGTTGGTCGCGATAATCAACTGCGCAATCGGCAAGCCCATGCGTTTTGCGACATATCCTGCAAAGATATCGCCGAAGTTGCCAGTGGGCACCGAGAACTGCATCGCACGATGCGGAGCACCGAGTTGCACAGCTGCATAAAAGTAATACACCACCTGCGCCATGATGCGCGCCCAGTTAATCGAATTCACTGCCACCAGCGGCTTGCCATTCAGGAAAGACTGGTCAGCAAACGAATCTTTCACCATTTGCTGGCAGTCGTCAAAATTGCCCTGCACTGCAATGTTGTGGATATTCGGTGCGAGAACGGTTGTCATCTGGCGGCGCTGCACTTCCGACACACGCTGGTGCGGGTGCAGAATAAAAATATCGATATTCTCACAACGACGGCAGCCTTCAATTGCAGCAGACCCGGTATCACCGGATGTTGCGCCCATGATGACCACGCGCTCGTGGCGTTTTGCCAACACAGCATCCAGCAACCTGCCGAGCAATTGCAACGCTACATCCTTGAACGCCAGCGTCGGGCCGTGAAACAACTCCAGCACCCATTCATTACTGTTCAATTGCACCAGTGGCGTGACAGCAGGGTGACGGAATGTCGTGTAAGTATCTCGAATAATGGCTTCCAGTTCAGCTTGCGGAATACAACCGGCCACAAACGGCGATATGACCTTGATCGCCACATCGCTGTAAGACAATCCAGACCATGACGCGATGTCTTCATGCGAAAACTGCGGATACGTTTCCGGCACATACAAACCACCATCACTGGCGAGACCGGCCAGCAATACTTCCTCAAAATTTAAAACCGGCGCTTTGCCGCGAGTGCTTACGTACTTCATCGCTTATGTTCCTAACGTTTCTCTTTATGCGCCCAAAGTCTCTACGCGCAATTTTATTACGGGCGTTGCCACAAAATCCTTCGCTTCAATATCACGAATGACTGCATTGATTGTGCTTTCCTGCACCACATTGGTGATCAGCACGATACTGACCTGTGTTTCGCCGCGATGGGGCTCTTTCTGGATAATTGCCTCGATACTGACGCCGGCTTTGCTCAACACTTGTGTCACTTCCGACATTACACCGGGTTTGTCTGCCACTACTATGCGCAAGTAATACGCTGAATGGATATTTTCAATCGGCAGGATAGTGCGTGAACGAATCGCAGATGGCACAAAGCCCATGTACGGCACTGGCAAGTGGTTATCATGCGCCACCGCACGCGCCACATCGACAATATCCGCAATCACAGCAGAAGCGGTTGGCTCGCTGCCGGCTCCAGCGCCACTGTAAATGGTTGAACCCACAGCATCGCCCATCACCATCACCGCATTTTTTGCGCCATCCACTTTTGCAATCAGGCTATCTTCCGGCACTAATGTCGGATTCACGCGCAGCTCGACGCCTTCAGCCGTTTCACGCGCAATCCCCAGATGCTTGATGCGATACCCCAGCTCTTCGGCGTAACGGATATCTTCCTGCGTGATTTTTGTGATGCCTTCGGTATAGATACGTTTGATTTCTAGCGGCATACCAAACGCAATCGAAGCGAGAATCACCAGTTTGTGCGCAGCATCGATACCTTCCACATCGAATGTTGGATCCGCTTCAGCATACCCCAGCGCCTGCGCTTCTTTCAGCACATCATCAAAGGCACGGCCTTTGTCCCGCATTTCGGTGAGAATGAAATTGGTGGTGCCATTGATGATGCCGGCAATCCACTCGATGCGGTTGGCCACCAACCCATCACGCAAGGCCTTGATAATCGGGATACCACCCGCCACTGCCGCTTCATATGCAACGGCCACTTTTTTCTCGGCAGCCGCAGCAAAAATTTCCGCACCATGATGTGCAATCAGTGCCTTGTTTGCGGTGACAACATGCTTGCCCTTGCTGATGGCGGCCAATACCAGATCACGGGCAGTGTCGGTACCCCCAATCAGTTCAACCACGATATCAACCGCTGGATCATCCAGCACCGCAAAAATATCGCGATTCACTTTCACGCCGGATGTGTCGCAACCTTCGCGATCACGGCGGGCACCTATATGGATGATGCTGACTTCACAACCTGCACGGGCATTGATCAGTTCGGCATTGCGCGCCATCACATTGAACACGCCGCTGCCCACGGTACCCAGGCCACACAAACCCACTGTCACTTTTTTCACAAGAACCCCTTCACAAAACCCCATACCAGAGCGACTAAAACAGGCGGGCATTGTAGCTTATGAAATCAGCGCAGCATCAGCGCAAAACAGGCTTTTTGGCCAACTTGCGCTGCAAGGTGCGGCGATGCATGCCCAGTGCGCGCGCGGTGGCGGAGATATTCTGGTCGTGCTCGGCCAGGACACGCTGGATGTGTTCCCACTCCAGCCGGTCTACCGACAGGGGTTGGCCCGCCAGCGGCGCTTCCTCGTCGGGTTCTCCCCGCTGCAATGCCTGGAGGATTGTGTCGGTATCGGCGGGCTTGCACAGATAGTTGATGGCACCCAGTTTCACAGCCTGCACTGCTGTCTGGATACTGGCATAGCCGGTAAGAACCAGTATCTGCAGATCAGGCAGTACGGCCAGCAACTCCGGGATCAACGGCAGACTGGATTCCTGCGCCAGCTTGAGGTCAAGGATCGCGTGGGTAAATGCTTGCCCAGACAACCTTTCACGGGCCTGGACGACATCAGCTGCCAGCACAACACGGTGGCCCCTGCGCTGCAGTGAACGGGCCAACACACTGGCAAAAACAGCATCATCTTCCACCAACAGAATGTCCAATGCCGGATTCACTCGTCAACTCCCAGCGGCAATACAATTTTTGTGGCCGTGCCCCCGGTAGCGCGCGACTGCAATGACAAGGTGCCACCCACCCGCTCAAGACTGGCGTGCGATAACAGCAGCCCGAGCCCCATGCCTTTTTCGCTGGTTTTGACGCGGCGGCGCTGATCCAGTGTCTGTTTGCTGACACCCGGCCCATCGTCTTCAATCCCGATGACCAGTTCGCGGCGATTCCAGCTCACCCTGACCTTCAGGCTGTCACCCGCATCGGCAGCATTGTTCAGTACATTGATGATCGCCTGCTCCACCGTCAGCGGCAGCAGCGCTTCCAGCTCAGGCCCCGCCACAACCGTGAACTCCACCTGCACTTCTGGCCGCAATACTTGCCAGTCGCGCATCAGACGCTCAACCAGCCTTGCCACGGGCAACCTGCGCTCACTGCCATCCTGGTGTTCACGTGCCGTATCCGACAACTGGCGCAAGGATTGCTGGCAACGCCCTACCTGTTCGGCCATCAACTGCAGATCTGCGGCGAGGGCTGGGTTATCCCGATAATCTTGCTGCATATCCCCGAGCAATACCGACAAACTCGACAACGGCGTGCCCATTTCATGCGCCGTTCCGGCAGCCAGTGTCGCCACCGCCAGAATGTTTTCATCCATCAATTGCTGCTCGCGCAAGCGGTTGATGTGTTCACGCTGGCGACGGACAGTTGCTGCAATGGTGGCCACAAAATGGGTAATCAAGAGTGCACTGATACCAAAATTGAGCCACATACCCAGCACATGCAGGCTGATACCGGCGCTATGGTGGTGTGCGTGCGCCGACATGTCTACTGGAGACAATGCCTGCAGTGGCCAGTAATAAAACAGCAGCACGCTATAGGCTGCGAGACAACAGAAAGCCAGCAGCACCGTATAACCCCGCGATAGCGTAGCGGCAGCTAATGCGATGGGCACCAGATAGTAGGAAACAAACGGGTTGGTCGCCCCTCCGGCCATATACAACATGCCAGACAGCACCAGACAGTCCACTAACAGCTGCACAAAAAATTCGCGCTCACCCGGCTCATCTGCAACATCGTAGGCCTTCAGCAAACGCCCGTGGCTGACCGTGATGACCAGTAACTGCACCATCAGCAAGCCAAGCAATGTGTACAGCTGCACATTGCCGAGCCAGCGGTGTGCCAGTAGCAGCGTGATGGCCTGCGCCAGCCACACAAGGGCACGCAATACCTGCAATTGCTGGAGGTAGTAGATGGTGTTGCGGGATGGCAGGGAAATGTTATCGCTCATCGCAGCATTATAAGCTGCATCAGCACCCTGGCTTGTGCGCCAAATTGTCGCAGCAAACTGCGGATATGGGCGGGAGGGGGTTCAGCACAGCTCCCGACAGACCATATGCCGGGAGCATGTGCAGAAGCAGGGGTCAACGATGGGCTTTTGCTTTTTCTTTATGGCGGATGAGTTGTCGGTTGAGCTTGTCTGCCAGACCATCAATTGCTGCATACATATCGTCAGCCACGGAATCAGCAAACAGATCGGCTCCACGTACGTGCAGGCGGGCTTCTGCCTTCTGCACCAGCTTGTCCACCGTCAAGGTCACATCAGAACTGGTGATCTTGTCGTGGTGGCGCTCCAGGCGATCCAGCTTGCTGACAACATATTCTTTGAGGGAAGGTGTAACGTCGAGATGATGACCACTGATATTCAACTGCATAAGACGCTCCTCTGGTTTGAGTGCACTGCCCTGCAACTGTACGACAGCCAAAACGATAGTCAACAGATTTCATGGCAGCTGACCAAAGTGTAGCCCCTATTTCGGGGAGGAGCGTGAAAAAAACGTTAATATTTTCGCTCGATCAGTGCTCGCGAGTAGACCGGAACTCGATATCCGGCCAACGCTCCTGGGTCAGGCTGAGGTTGACCCGTGTCGGCGCCAGATAAGTCATGTGGTCGCCACCATCCAGCGCCAGATTCTCCGCAATTTTTGAGCGGAATTCATCGAGCTTGCGCGGGTCCTTGGCCGATAGCCAACGCGCTGTATAGATATTCACGTTTTCGTATAAACATTCCACTTTGTATTCGTCTTTCAGGCGGTAGGCAACCACCTCGAATTGCAGCACCCCGACAGCCCCCACTATCAGGTCATTGTTGTTGAGCGGCATGAACACCTGCACTGAACCTTCTTCCGACAACTGGCGCAACCCTTTCTGCAGTTGCTTGGCTTTTAGTGGATCTTTCAAACGGATACGCCGAAACATCTCTGGCGCAAAATGCGGGATACCGGTGAAACGCAAATTTTCGCCGTCGGTAAATGTGTCGCCAATCTGGATAGTACCGTGGTTATGCAACCCGATTATGTCGCCAGCTAGCGCTTCCTCTACCAACACACGTTCACCCGCCATAAATGTCACGGCGTCAGCAATCCGGATATCTTTATCGATGCGCACATGGCGCATTTTCATGCCCTGTGTGTATTGACCTGAACAGATGCGCATGAACGCAATACGGTCGCGGTGTTTAGGATCCATATTCGCCTGGATCTTGAAAACAAACCCGGAAAATTTAGCTTCATGCGGATCAACCTGACGGGTTTCATTTTTATCAGTGATCAGCGCGGCGCGTCCCAGCGGCAGCGGCGCCCACTCCACAAAACCATCCAGCATTTCCCGCACGCCGAAGTTGCCCAGCGCAGTGCCGAAAAAAGCTGGTGTCAGCTTGCCTGCCAGGTATTCTTCCAGATCAAAGCGGTGTGCCGCGCCGCGTACCAGTTCGATTTCGGTGCGCACATCGTCCGCATAAGGGCCAAGGAGTTTTGAAAATTCATCGCTCTCTATGCCCTTGATCTGGATGTCATCCGGAATCGTGTGGCCGAAGCCCTGCTTGTAAACATGCACGGTGTCGTTATACAGGTTGTAAACGCCCTTGAATTCCTTGCCCATGCCCAGCGGCCAGTTGATCGGCGCCACTTTGATGTTCAGCACCGTTTCCACTTCGTCGAGCACTTCCATCGGATCGCGCACATCGCGATCCATCTTGTTCACAAATGTCAGGATCGGTGTGGTGCGCAAGCGGCACACTTCCATCAGCTTGATGGTGCGATCCTCTACGCCTTTCGCACAATCAATCACCATGAGTACCGAATCGACAGCGGTCAACGTGCGGTAGGTGTCTTCAGAGAAATCTTCGTGACCTGGTGTATCGAGCAGGTTGACGGTGCGGCCTTTGTACGGGAACTGCATCACCGATGACGTAACAGAAATGCCACGCTCCTGCTCCATGCTCATCCAGTCAGAAGTGGCATGGCGGTCGCCCTTCTTGCCCTTTACCGAACCCGCGACCTGGATCGCCTGCCCGAACAACAGCAACTTTTCAGTGATCGTGGTTTTACCGGCATCCGGGTGCGAAATAATCGCGAAGGTGCGGCGTTGGTCAATCTCTTCTTTAAAACTCATGCGATTCTTTGGAACTCACTGATCATCTTTGGGGACGGAAGGCTTGCGCTTTAGCGGCGCAGAGCCATCACGCGGTTTGTCACTAGCTGCCCCAGCTGTTTTTCTGGCAGTTGATTTTTTCTTGTCTGCCGGTTTTTTATCCTGGGTTTTCTTGTCAATTTTTTTCTTCTTGCTGCCCGCTGCCTTGCCGGACGCTTTCAGTTTTTTGGGGCCGTTATAACTGCCTTTCAATTCCTTGATGAAACGCTTTTCAAAATCCTGTTTCAGATAGCGCTCGATACTCGACATCAGATTCCATTCATGCGGGCCAATCAACGAAATGGCAAGACCTTCATTGCCGGCACGGCCGGTGCGGCCTATGCGATGCACGTAATCATCGCCTTTGCGAGGCATATCGAAGTTAATCACCATATCCATGCCTTCGATGTCCAGACCGCGGGCAGCCACATCCGTGGCGATCAACACATTAATATGACCCTGGTTCAGGCGTGATATTGCCTGCTTGCGGTCTTTCTGGTCTTTTTCGCCGTGCAATACATAGACTTTTGCCTTGCTCGTGCCCGCTTTATGTGCAGCCATGCATACGCCACCCAGCCTGTCGGCCTGATCGCGTGTATTGGTAAACACGATAGCCTTTTCATAGGTTTCATTGGCGAGCAACCACATCAGCAACCGTTCTTTGTGTTTTACATCATCGGCGGTGATGATCTGCTGCGTGGTCTTGCTATTCAATTCACTGACAGGATTCAGGCGCAGCACTTGCGGCTCGCGCATCACTTCCTTGGCCAGATCAAACAACGCACCGCCGCTAGTGGCGGAAAACAGCAGGGTCTGGCGATCTTTATTGCAGCTGTTCACCAACAACAAAACATCTTCACTGAAACCCATGTCGAGCATGCGATCCGCTTCATCAAGAACGAGAATTTCCAGATCAGCAAAATCCAGATTGTTCGCGCGCTGGTGTTCCAGTAAACGGCCAGGTGTGCCGATCAGGATGTCGGGGTTCTTGCGTATCGCTGCACCCTGGCGCTTGAAATCTTCACCACCGGTAATCAAGGCCGCCTTGATAAAAGTGAATTGCGCCAATAGCTCTACTTGCTGCAGCGTTTGCAACGCCAGTTCGCGGGTAGGCAACAGGATCAATGCACGGGTCGCGGTACGCGGTTTGGCATCCTGCAACAAGGTGTGCAGCATCGGCAGGACAAACGCAGCCGTTTTACCGCTGCCGGTCTGGGCAATAACGCGCAGGTCGGCACCTTGCAGCGCTGGTGGGATGGCCACTTGCTGGACGGGAGTCGGCTCAGTAAAGCCCAGCTGGCCTATCGCCTTCAGCAGGCGCTCGTGCAGGTTGAATGAAGTGAACACAGTGCGGTATCAGTCGGCGAAGAATAGGCCGACATTGTAGCCGTTATCCGGTCAGAGCGTTATTACTGCTGTGACGATCCAGACTGCAAACCTGCTGCTACCAGCGCTTTTTCATCTGCCACAAAGCGTACTGCGATAATCTTTAACTGATCCAGTTCGATGACCGTGACCTGATCCGGCTTGCGCGGCAAGCCGCCAATCACGGTCCCCGCCTCATCAATCCAGATCTGGTAACTGCGTTTTTTCATCGCCGGCAGCGCCATCATGCTGCGAATCACCGAAGGCATCGCACTGACATCTGTCATGGCCACAGCCTGTTGCCCATCCAGAATTGCCTGACCATTATCCCCCAGCGCAGCCTTCAGCAACTTGCCACCGGCCATATCATGCGTGAAATAAATACGCTTTATTGCAGGCTCCAACGTATGCGCTTTCCCGAATTGATCCTTGAGCTGGAACCCGGGCAACAAATCCCCCACATCAGCCGCATATAAAGAAAAGCTCGCACAAAACAACAGCATTACTGCAATGATTTTTTCCTGTAAGAATTTTTTATGGGTGAGGTTATGCATAAAACTTCTCCACTTCTGTATCCAATTAAAAACTGATGCCGGAAATTATTTTTACCATGCCAGCATCTTTTAGTGGTGGTGGCGATTCACCATCTGCACCGGCAACGCCGATAATGATATCCAGATTGCCATCACCGTTCACATCGCCCGCACTTACAGACACACCGGAATAATCCTGCGCAGCATCGCCATAGAAACTGTCCAGCAAGGTAAAATTGCTGCCACTCCAGACATAAACACTGCCAACATCCTTGATGGCCACAAACCCTGGCGCGTCATCTTTTTGCGCCCCAACAATAATGTCTGCAAAACTGTCACTGTTGATATCGCCCGTAGCCACACTATAGCCTGCACCTGCTTTTTTAGTGGCACCAAACTTCCTGGCAAGCTCTCCACCACCATTCCCGGAAAATACTGCGACGCTACCCGCTTGCGGCAGGGTGCCATTCCAGTCGCCAGGCGCTCCTGCCACAACATCACTATAACTGTCATTGTTTACATCGCCACTGGTTACAGCGCTGCCCAGATATGACTTTTCCCGCTGGCCATATTTTCTCAGTAATTCATTTCCGCTGACACCAAAAGCAGTCACCATGCCTGCGTCTTTTACACCCCGAACAGAATCATCCATATCTGGCGAGCCAATGATGATGTCCGCCGCACCATTATTATCCAGATCACCCGCCGCAACACTGGCTCCCGAGTGTGCATTGGACGCAGAACCTGAAAATGAATTTAGCGCACCATAATCACTGCCAGAAAAAACCGTCACCCTGCCCGCATCAACAAAACCCGGGACGATATCATCAGCACGAGGAGCGCCAACTACTACATCGGCATAGCTGTCACCATTCACATCACCCAGCGCTACGGCAGAGCCACTCAATGATCCAGCTTCACTGCCATACAAAACATGCTTTCTTATACCATCCGGACCAAACAAAATGGTCACGCTACCTGCGTCGGTACGGCCATTTGCAATATCGTCGGCCATGGGCGCGCCGACGATCACATCATCGAATCCGTCGTGATCGATATCGCCATTACCCGTCACTGCAAAACCCGCTGAATCTTTTGCCGAATTACCATTCAGCGACATCAACTCAGCACCCGTTTTGCCTGAAATCACCACCGCACGGCCAGCATCCTTGATAACGCCTGTTGTGTCAGTAGCGGGCACATCGTAACCGGGTATCCCAACAACATAATCCCCATAACCGTCTGCATTAATATCTCCTGCAAAGGCTACTGCATGACCCGCTTTATCTTTGGGCGCCATACCGCCCATACCAAAAACAGGCACAGGATCACACGCATCGCCACGCCCGTCTGCGTTGTAATCTTTCTGGTCATCGTTAGCGGTCAGCACACAATTATCAGACACATCGTCCAGCGCATCGTTATCATCATTTGTATCAACGCTGTCGCCAATACCATCACCATCGGTGTCTGTGCCGCTGTCACACACATCACCCATTCCATCACCGTCGGCATCGTGTTGGTCACGATTGGCATTGACGATGCAGTTATCTGCAATATCCAGCACGTCATCGCCGTCACGATCAGGGCCCGCCGACAATTTTTGCAGCGTAAAGGCATCCTGGACTTCACCTTTGTCATCAATAAATTTTGCGGACAGCAAAAGATGGTCGATATCGATCACCATGGAACCGAGTTTGCTGAACGATGTGTACATAACAGGATGATCCATCGCGCCACCCTCCGCTGCTGCCGAGGTTCCTGCCACCGCATAAACGGTGCCTCCATGCGCAATAGCGGGGTGGGCTTTGGTATAGGCTGCCGCACCGCTCGTCACATCACCACTACCAATATCCAGCGCAAACAAACCATCACTGTAGGTGCTGGAATTACCATAGTGCCCATCGACGAATTTTGAGCGTTCGTAATTGTGGCTATGGCCAGCCAACACCAGATCCACGCCGTGCTGTTCAAGAATAGGCAAAATATTTTCGCGCATTTCTATCAGCTCGAATTCAGTGTCCGAGTCATGCGTGCCCTTTGAATACGCAGGATGGTGCCAATACGCAATCACCCAATCTGCTGTATTGGCAGCAAGATCTGCCTCCAGCCACTGCGCCATTGCACCGGAAGTACTCCTGTCCACATCAAAGGAATCCAGCACCACAAAATGGATATTGCCGTAGTTGTACGAATAATAGGCTTCTGTTCCTGAAGCAAGACCACCAGCCTCTCCCGCCGTTGGCAAAGTGAAATTCTCATAATACGGACCGGTTTGTTCGGGCGTATTGACGCTATAGCCATCATGATTTCCCAGCGTTGGCCACACTACCGTCTGCCGCAACAATTCCGGATAAATGTTGAAAAAATTATCCTGGTATTGCTTGTAGGTACCTGATCCATAAGCGTTGTCGCCCAGCATCAGCCACAAATCGGTATAGCGGCTACCGGCAAAATCCAGATAACCCTGATATACGTCGCGCTGACCCTGATTGCCTCGCCCCGAGTCGCCAATGACCCACAAGCGAGTGGGCGGGTGAGACCCTACTGGCGGCTGTGTCTTGAAGAAATATCCAGGGCCGATCCCCAGTGTTTTTTTACTGGAACCCACGCTGTAGTAATACGTCGTTGCAGGATTCAGTCCGGTCAACTTTACTTCATGATGATTCACGAGCTGGTTGTTTTTTGCGCGCTGGAGCAGGTTATCGGGTGAAACGCCAAAACGCACGAGACTATTGCTTTTTTGAATCGTGTCCCAGCGTATGACTGCCGATGTTGGTGTGATCATCTGCAAATACGGGGCACGAGAAAATATATCTATATCCGAGGCGGTATAGTTCCCATCCAGCTGCAGGGCAAAAACTGCATCCGGGCTATCCGCGCTGAACTGGTGCACTTCAACAGCAATCGTGTTACTGCCACTGCGTAAATATTTCCTTTCAATACCAGTCTGAACACCCGCATCAGCGGAAGCGCTTGCGACAATTTCACTACTGGCCGGGGTGTTGGCACTTATCTTGCCAGCAGGCATATTGTCCCTGAAGACTTCACTGCCATTGATATACACAACAACACCGTCATCACGCAGCATTCCCAGCACAAGATCTGTGTACGCAGATGGATCAGCCACATTGAACGTACAGCGGTAGTAGCTGGTCATGAAATGCGCGCCGGGCGGGCCACTGTCTATCAGTGTTGTTTCATCGCCATAGCCGTATCCTAATATTCCATCGCCTGTCTTCCAGGCACTGTCATCATAGGTTCTGGCGCGCCATGCTGTGCCTTGGTCGCTACCATTATCCAGATAGCGCCAGTCAGCACCAAACACATCCACCAGAACATCCTGTTCAGCCAGAGCGACTACAGGATATACGAGCCCCATGGCAACCAGCAGCCAGCCTGCAAACAGAGGACGAGTGGCGGAATACGCTGGCATCTATACGCTTCCTTTTCCAAAACACGCCCTAACCATAGCATGATCACTGACATATGGCTTGTTGCTACCGAGGTGCTGGTTGCTGCTATTCCATTCCTGTAAATGCCAGCGGCTGCCAGCCGCGCGCGCGTGGAAATGCCAGGAAAAAAGGAGGTGGTCCAGCGCCAGTAATTCATCGTCACCGCAGAAGGTGATGTATTTTTCCTGGTTATATTCCGGGGCATGCCTGTCAAGATCCAGCAAGTGGTACAGACCCCAGTCCGCCCGCCGACCACTGCGATTATTCGTGCCGCGCCGAAAACGTGCATCCCCTTTCAGCACATCCACCACGCCACCCGGGTTACGGTCATTAAAATCGCCCGCCACAATCACTGCATCGGTTGATTGTGACAACTGGTGATTCACCAGCAAGCGCAAGACAGTCGCTTCCGCCAGACGGCGCACGCCAGACAGCGCCTTGCCGATATCCAGCCAATGATCCGGTCCCGCTCCATAATAACTATCGTTGTTGGGAGATATAGGACGACGGGATTTGAGGTGTGCATTAAACAATGTCAGCGTGCGCGCATCTGGCCCACGCAGGCGCAATTTCAGAACCGGGCGCGAAAAGTGATCAATCTTCACATCCATTTCGTAACGTGTATCGTCACTGCGCCAGTTCAACTCAGGCGGGAATGCCGTGATCCATTCGGCGCTGAGTATTTCCCAGTCACGCTGCACAGCGCACGCCACGTTCATGTCTTCGCTACTCGCATGACACACCAGTTGGTAGCTGTCCTGCAGCGCTGCTGTATCAAAAACATCCTGTAGCGCTCCCTCACTCCACACTTCCTGGAATGCCATCACGGTGACTGGATGCTGCTTTAATTGTTCCGCCGTCCAGCCGACTTTCCGTTGGTACTGCGCAGGCGTCCAGGCAAACTCACCGAACATCTGGTGGCCGGGTCGCTGCAAATTACACAGGTTGAAGGTGCTGATGGAGAAGGTCATAGGCCGGGAAGCCATAAAAAGACACCACATGCCAAGTGCGGAAGCCCACTGGTGACGCACCGGCCAGCGCGGCTATGATGCTTGCCATTCACAGTCATCCATGAGGGCAGCACGATGAGCGACAACAAGCCAGTGATAGCGGTAATAGGCGGTACAGGTGATCTGGGCACGGGTCTGGTCTTCCGTTGGAGCAGGGCAGGCTATCACGTGATTATCGGCTCACGCAAAGCCGAGAGCGCACTGGAAGCGGCGACGGCAATGAAAGCGCGCCTGCCAGATGCCTCCGTAGAGGGCATGGAAAACGGTGCGGCTGCCGCCAAAGCCGACATTGTCTGCATGACGGTTCCGTTCTCACACCAGCAGGACACACTCGCCGTTATCCACAGCGCCGTGCAAGGCAAGATTTTTATCGATGTGACTGTGTCACTGAAGCCACCCAAAGTGGGCACTGTGCAACTGCCGCCCGAAGGTTCTGCTGGCGTCATCGCACAGAAAACGCTCGGTGAAAATGTACGCGTCGTGTCTGCATTCCAGAATATTGCTGCTGCACACCTGAATGATACGCACGACATCCACTGTGATGTGCTGGTGACAGGCGACGATGTGGATGCACGTGAAGTCGTGGTACAACTGGCACAAGCTGCTGGGATGAAAGCCTGGCATGCAGGTCCGATTGCCAATTCTGCCGCTACTGAAGCCCTGACATCTGTGCTGATTACCCTGAACAAGCGTTACAAGATCGCAGGCGGTGCCGGCATTGTGATCACCGGCGAACCCGGCGTTTGATCCGGATTGAAAGCAATGGGCGGCTTGCAATTATTTGCGTTGCGTGATTTTCCACTGGTAAAGCCCGGTGATGATCTCGCAGCGCAAATCAGCCAGTCGCTAGCTGACAATCAGCTGGCATTGCAAGACGGCGACATTATTGTACTGGCACAAAAAATTGTCTCGAAAGCTGAAAACCGCTATCGCACATTGAGCGATGTTACACCCAGCAAAGAAGCGCTACAGCTTGCACAGGAAACTGGCAAGGATCCTCACGCGGTTGAGCTAGTGTTACAAGAATCGAATCGTGTACTTCGCCACCGCTACGGCTCGATTGTGGTCGAGCACAAACTGGGCTTTGTGCATGCCAATGCAGGCATCGACCAGTCTAACCTTCCGGGCAATGCCGATTCAGGAATGGCATTACTGTTACCGGAAGATTCCGATGCCAGCGCCCGTGCATTGCGGGATAAATTGCAAAAAAAATACGGTGTGAAAATTGGCGTGGTGATCAATGACAGTTTTGGTCGCGCCTGGCGACTCGGCACAGTCGGTATTTCAATTGGCGTCGCTGGTTTTGATCCATTGCTGGATTTGCGTGGCCACCCGGATTTATTTGGTCGCACGCTGGAAATTACGCAAGTGGGTCTCGGCGATGAAATTGCTGCGGCCGCATCACTGCTGATGGGGCAAGCTGGCGAAGGTGTGCCCGTAGTGATTTTGCGCGGTTTACAGCTGCCTGAAGCACCAGGTACCGTAAATGCTTTATTGCGCAAACCGGATGAGGATATGTTCCGGTGAATGCTGCTGGAAAAGTGCTGGCACTGTGTGGTGGTGTCGGCGGCGCCAAACTTGCATGGGGACTGGCGCAAGCTTTACCACCAGAACAGCTCACCATTGTCGTGAATACTGGTGACGACTTTGAACATCTAGGACTTCATATCTCACCCGATCTCGACACAGTGATGTACACGCTGGCCGGCATCAACAATCGTGAACTCGGCTGGGGTATTGCTGGTGAAACATGGGACTGCATGCAAGCACTGGAAACACTTGGCGGCGAAACCTGGTTTCGTCTGGGCGACAAGGATCTCGCCACGCACCTGTTACGCACGCAACAGCTTGCGCAGAAAAAAACGCTCACCGAAGTGACTGCACAGTTGTGTGGCAAGCTTGGTATACAACATCGTATTTTGCCGATGAGCGATGACGCAGTGCGCACACTGGTCAATACCAACGAAGGCGAACTGGCGTTCCAGGATTACTTTGTGCGCCAGCAATGCAAGCCGGCTGCCCGCAGCGTGCGCTTCACCGGCACAGACACGGCAAGAGTGTCGCCAGCAGTAGATGCTGCACTGCATGACCCGGATTTGCGTGCCGTGATTATCTGCCCATCCAATCCACTGCTCAGCATTGCGCCGATTCTGGCCGTACCCGGAATGACCGGTACACTGCAAAAAATTGCCGCAAAAATTTTCGTGGTGTCGCCGTTGATTGGTGGGCAGGCAATAAAAGGCCCAACGGCAAAAATGATGCAGGAAATGTCTATTCCAACCGATTCAGGCAGCATCGCTGAATGTTATGCGGGATTGCTGGATGTGTTGGTCATCGATGAAAGTGACAAGAAAGATGCTGCGGGACTTTCATCCGCTGGCTTTTCTGTGCATGCGTGTAAAACATTGATGAAAACCGATGCAGACAAGCTGGCACTGGCTGCCAGCTTGTTGCAACTGATTTAATTTTTGCTCACTTCCGCGCTGCTGCCGCTTTACCCGCCATGCGGCCAGAGAATGTTGCATCACCCACGGATGTGCCGCTGGCATAACCATCACCACGGCGCGGAATGCCCGCAGCGGTACGGCCTGCCGCATACAAACCCTTGATCGGCGTACCGTCCGTCATCAACACTTCGCCAGAAGGCAATGTATCCAGCCCACCCAAAGTGAAACACGGGAATATCGCACCGCGCTCCGGCGTAGCATCAATCGCCACCAACGGCGGATTCAACGGCTTCAACCACTGTGGTGATTTGTGGAACAACGGGTCTTCGCCTTTTGCTGCATGTTCGCTGTAAAAATTGATGGTGTGCGCGAGTGAATTCGGTGGAAATCCCAACTCTTGCTCCAGCTCTTCTGCGGTTTCACCCGTGCCGACAATGTCACCATTAAAAAACGGTTTGCGGTCGAAGTTTCCATAATCTTCTGCCGCCACGACCATATACAAACGATCACCCGGCTGCTGGATCGCAAAAGTGCCAACACGGCCGTGATACGCATCTTCGTTGATGAAACGCTGACCCATCGCATTCACAAAAATGCCGAAGGTCATATTGCCTGGCGGATAGAACGGAATCGTCATGAAACCTTCGTGCATATTGATGGCTGCACCACCCACACTGATTCCCATCTGGATGCCAGTGCCGGTATCACCCGGATTGCCTATAGGGATGTTGCCGCGCAACAGTTTCGGTGCGTATTTCTGCAACATTTCCTTGTTCATGATGAAACCACCGGCACACAAGACCACACCTTTGCGCGCACGCACGAAACGCTCTTTCATATCGATACGGACGACTACGCCATGCACGTCGCCGTTTTCATCCGCAATCAGGCACAGGGTGCGTGTATCGTAATGCACATGGATATTTTTCCGCTGTTCAACATTTTCTGTGAGAATTTTCATCAGCAGCGGACCACCGTTATCGCCTTCCACTTGCAGGTTGTGGCCGCGCGGTACCGGCTTGGCAATATCACGGAACGGCCAGGCTTTTTCGCTGCCCGTGTAGAGCAAACCGTCATCCGTCAGTGCAACAATCGCGCGTTTGTCGAGAAAACTATCCTTGAATGGCACACCGTGCGCCACTAGCCAGTTGAAGTGCTCCACCGCGCCTTCTGCGTAAGCGCGCACCTTGGCTTCATCCGCCTGTGGACCATGCGCAGCCATCAGGAAGTTGTAGAGGTTGTCAGTGCTGTCTTCAAAGCCGCAGGCTTTCTGCACCCGCGTGCCGCCATTACCGCCGAGGTAGACTTCACCGGAAGACATCGCGGTCGAGCCACCACTGGCGCTAGCCAACTCGAATACCATGACATCAGCGCCAGCGTCTGCCGCTTCGATAGCCGCACAGGCACCCGCGCCGCCAAAGCCGACAATCGCCACATCAGTCTCAAAGTCCCACTGGACAACATCTTTCAACCGGAAGGCCCGTGCGGGGGTATAGCGGGTATCACTCATGGCAAGTTCTCAAGGAATTATCGGGAAAGACCGCCATGATAACGGGGGCTTGACTGCGGTCAACCGCGCTTAACTTTCCAGCGGCTTTATTGTTTAATGCGCGCCTTCATTGACGCTGCCATTTATGATGGAACAATCATGAGTCTGCTGGTTCAAAAGTTCGGGGGTACATCGGTTGGCTCGGTTGAGCGGATCGAGGCCGTGGCCGATAAACTGGCCAAATTCCATGCCGAGGGCCATCAACTGGTTGTCGTGCTGTCAGCTATGAGCGGTGAAACCAACCGTCTGATCGGTCTTGCCAAGCAGATCCAGGATCACCCTACCCCCCGCGAACTGGACGTGCTGGTTGCCACCGGCGAGCAAGTGACCATCGCCCTGCTGGCCATGGCGCTGCACAAACGCGGCATTGACGCGCGCTCCTACACCGGCGCCCAGGTACGCATCCTGACCGACAGCGCCTTCAACAAGGCCCGCATCGAACAGATCGACAGTGAGCCTATGATGGCTGACCTGAAAGCCGGCCGTATCGTTGTAGTGGCGGGTTTCCAGGGCGTGGACGAACAAGGCAATATCACCACGCTCGGCCGCGGTGGCTCTGATACCACCGGTGTAGCGTTAGCCGCCGCACTGAAGGCCGATGAATGCCAGATCTATACTGACGTCGACGGCGTCTACACCACAGACCCCCGCGTAGTGCCGGAAGCACGCCGCCTCGACCGCATCACGTTCGAGGAGATGCTGGAGATGGCCAGCCTGGGCTCCAAGGTTCTGCAGATCCGCTCGGTGGAATTTGCAGGCAAATACAATGTACCGCTGCGCGTGCTGTCCAGTTTTGTTGATGGCCCGGGCACACTGATCAGCCTTGAGGACGATTCCGCTATGGAAAAACCTGTGATTTCTGGCATAGCCTTCACACGTGATGAAGCCAAACTGACAATCCGTGGCGTACCCGATACCCCGGGCGTGGCTTCGCGCATTCTCGGCCCAGTCAGCGAAGCCAATATTGAAGTGGATGTTATCGTCCAGAACATCGGCGCAGACCAGACCACTGATCTCACTTTCACCGTCCAGAAAGCCGAAATGCAGAAAGCGGCGGATGTGCTCGAACGGGTAGCCGGGGAACTTGGTGCCAGCCAGGTACTCAAAGATGACAAGGTAGCGAAAGTGTCTATCGTGGGTGTGGGCATGCGCTCGCATGCCGGTGTAGCGGCCAAGATGTTCGCGGCATTGGCGGCTCACAATATCAATATCCAGTTGATCACCACCTCGGAGATCAAGATCTCTGTAGTGATTGAAGAAAAGTTTATGGAGCTGGCAGTGCGCGGCTTGCACGAAGCATTTGAACTGGACAAAACTGACGCGTTGGCATCGCACTGATCCACTTGTCACGCAGGTTTTAAAGCCCCTCGGGATGCTCTCCCCGAGGTTGTAACTGTACAGAAGGGTTCCGCAGGAGCGCCAATACCTTCTCTGGACAACGATTGACGAACCGGTTGTGGTTCGTTTTTGCAAACCAAGGAGACCAGGCTATGCTTATCCTAACCCGTCGTATCGGTGAGACCCTTATGGTTGGTGACGATGTCACCGTGACTGTATTGGGCGTTAAAGGCAATCAAGTACGCATCGGCATCAATGCACCGAAAGATGTCTCTGTGCATCGCGAAGAAATCTACCAGCGCATCCAGCAAGAAAAACAGGGCGGCGCGCCGGTCAAGCCCTATCAGGATAGCGACTTCGGCCAGGACGATCTGGGCAATCGCTGATCCAGCAGGACATTGCTTCAGACATTGCCGTTTGTTGTAGCAAAGTCTGGAGCATGTGGTGTGCTGTCACCGGGCAAGGATGCTCTCTTTTACTCCCTGAACCAGCTTCTTCTTTTCGCCCGGCTTCTGTTTGCTTTGACTGGCATCGATATGTTGCTATGATGCCGCCCCTCTGGAGAGATGGCCGAGTGGCCGAAGGCGCTCCCCTGCTAAGGGAGTATAGGGTTTATAGCTCTATCGAGGGTTCGAATCCCTCTCTCTCCGCCATTCATCGATGAAGCAACTTTCCGTTTGCTGCCATGAAATCCAGAATGCCATTTCTGCTTCAGTGCCCCTTGTTGCTGGTATTTACAACTGGCAGCCTGCTTGGCTGCACGTATCCGCAAACACCGCCCTCTCCTGTCATCGAGCCCAACGCAGTGGGCAACACAGTGAACAACAGGTGGGACAACACACGCACTGAAAAATGGGCGGATGGATTTGCGTTAGTCACCATCCGCAGCAGTGCCGATGCCACTGAACAGCCGGCTTATTTTTTCAAAGCAGCGCAGGGTGGCGCGCCCAAACCGCTGATTGTCAGTCTCCATACCTGGTCTGGCGACCATGCCCAGAGCGACCCACTGGCACCGATAGCGAAAGAGGCTGGCTGGAACTATATACACCCCGGTTTCCGTGGCCCCAATTCAACCCCGGATGCCTGCCTGAGCGAGAAAGCCATTGCGGATATCGATGATGCTATCCAGTACGCCATCGACAACAGCAATACCGATGTAGACAACGTATTCGTCGTCGGCGCATCCGGCGGCGGCTACGCCACTCTCGGCTCATACCTCCGGACGCGACACACGGTGCGGGCATTTATCGCATGGGTGCCCATCAGTGATTTATCCGCCTGGTATCACCAACTCCCGAACGACAACACCGGTTATGCCCGGGACATCCTGACATGCACAACCAGCGGCGACACCCTGGACGACAATGCGGCGCGATCACGTTCACCGCTTTACTGGGATTTGCCTGAAAAACCCGATGGGCGGCTTGAAATATACGCCGGCATCCATGACGGCCATACAGGGAGTGTGCCGATTTCGCATTCCATCCTTTTTTATAACCGCATGGCCATAGATTCAGGCCATTCAAATGACACAGTGCCGCAGGAAGATATTGAGAGGTTACTCACTCGCAGCATGCCTGAAACACAACACCATGAATCGCTGGGAAACCGCAAGACCTACTACAGAAAGGAGACAGCCAACGTGTCACTGGTGATATTTGACGGCGGCCACGAGATGCTGGAAACGTACTGCTTTGAGAGAATGCAAACCCTTGCCCATTCAAGCCGTTTTCCGATTGACGATAACAGGCGTGCCACCTATAGTACGCACCCCTGAGCGCCCGTAGCTCAGCTGGATAGAGTACCTGGCTACGAACCAGGTGGTCGGGAGTTCGAATCTCTCCGGGCGCGCCATTAT